>OLNH01001287.1_pt1 | contig 13686 bp, 15 predicted proteins | sample 1643101 | NCBI WGS metagenome assembly OLNH01 (sample SAMEA3136758, study PRJEB25190) | human gut metagenome | biome: human gut; feature: human-associated habitat; material: faeces | place: Austria | collected 2013
AATCCAGAAGCATGGCAACTTCATCGGCATCAAGTCGGATAATGCTTTTTTCATGGGTTTTCGGAACATCAATGAGAACAGTTGGGTTAGTCTTGATAAATTCATGCTTGTAGTAATATGCATAAAAACTTCTCAATGCAGAAATCTTTCTTTTTAATCCACGTTCGCCGTTTGTTTCAGTTTTGTCCCCGTTTTTGTAGACTTTTAGATATTCCTGATATTCCTCAATATCGACTGCCTTAAGCTGATCCAGGACATCTACAGTAAAGTCTTTCATAGAACAGTCTTTAAAAGCAGGATTTTCATCCAGCAAAAACTGGAAAAAGATGCGGATATCATAGGCATAGGAAATTCGCGTTTTTGTGGTAGTAAGCGGATCCATAGCACGAAAATAATCTTTACAGAAATCAGGAAGCGTTTTTAAAACAGCACGAAGCTTCAGGATGTTTAGGATATCAGTTTGTTCGTGGTAAGTAACTTTTTTATTATCATTATAATCAGTGTAATTGTCCATTAAAAACTCCTTTAGAAAATATTATAAAAATAAATGATTTAGCAGGTTTAAAACATGAAGCATTTAATGATTGTTTGAATTATTGTATATGAAATATTTAAAAATTAAAATGCTGTATGTAATATGTAATTTAAAAATGAATTATAAAATTTCAAATCTGTAGTAGGTAGTAAAGAAATAAAAATTAATATACAAAAAGTAAAAAATGCATATAGAACCAAATTAACAATTACAGAGTAAATAAACCTGTTAATAAAGAAATTATACCACGAAAGTAGTTTTTTAGCAAGATCTATATGAAAAACTCGCGTTTGTCGTATAGATGACGACAACTCCAAATCACTACTATTTACAGAAAAATGAATATTTGAATAAAAATCCCCGTTAGATAGACAAAATAAATAGAAAAGTCTACTTAACGGGGATTTTTTGTCATTTGTCATGCATTACTTACAATTGTTGATAATAAGATCCAGTTCAGGAACTTCTTTCTTAACAGAAATCAGTTTCCCATTTTTGAGAAAGCAATGTCTGGAATAAGCAGTTGTACAGATTTCGTTTTTGGTTATATTGAAAAATTGATAATTAAATTCAAGAGAAATTCCATTATATTTCTTAATGCTGACACTAATCTGGATTTCATCATCAAAAGAAACCTGTTTCTTGTAAGCAACAGAGATTTCTACAACAGGAGAAATAATTCCCATCTCTTCTACTCTCTTATAGCTGAATCCCATTTGATTCATATAGCTGATTCTAGCCTCTTCCATCCATTTTACATAGTTGGAATGATGGATGATCCCCATCTGATCTGTTTCATGATATTGTGCTTTTCTATAGTATGTATATGTCTGTAGTGATTTCATAAATTTACCTTTTATTTCTTATTATTTAGTCTTATTTTAGTCAAGCGGAGAAAATCATCCTGTTCATAACCGGAGTCAAACGCATATTTGAAATCCAATTCGCTACTTGCTCATAACCCAATAACTGCACCGCAGTTTATTTGATTAAATAAATATTCTCTGACAGGTGAAGCTGCTTGAGTACTGCTTACATATCATTACGTTAAGTGACCTATGAAGGCTTTTTAACATAGTCTAAGGGATTCTGATTTACACCATTTACCATAACGCCAAAATGGAGATGTGGTCCGGTACTGTTTCCGGTACTTCCTACATATCCGATGATATCACCTTTTGATACTTTATCTCCAACGCTGAGCTTCGGATTAAATTTAGATTGATGCATATATTCGGTTACGAGTCCTTTGTTATTATGATTGATTTTTGTATAATATCCTGCACCGCCTGAAGCAGAAGGTGATAACATAGCGACGATTGTTCCAGAGGCAGCTGCATAAATAGGAGTACCTGTTGGCGCAGGGATGTCGATTCCTTTATGATTGGTAGATCCGATACCTCCTGGAGACGGACGATATCCAAAATAGCTGCTGATGTAAGAATAACTTGAATTCAAAGGCCATCGGAAAGAAACACCATTCTGATAACCAGGGATAAGCGCACCATTGTCTCCAACATAATTATCATCGTCAATCCATTGATTAGTTGCCAGAACACCTGTGGAGGAATTAAGATAATACTTCTCTCCATCTACGGAAATCCATCCTGTTTCGCGCTGGCATGTAGAAGGATTCATATAATACTTCTTTCCATTTACGGTAAGCCATCCGGAAGCAAGAATTCCATTAGAACCGGCGTAATAATGTGCGCTGTTTTTGGTAAACCATTTACTGCAGGCAAGTTTTCCGTCTGATTCAAAATAATATCGCTTTCCAGAAGAAGTTTTCATGATTACGTTATCATAACGGATACCATTTGTCTTTTTGAAATAATATTTATATCCGTTAATTGTTTTCCATCCTGTCATCAGTTTACAGTCTGATTTACGGAAATAGCGGTAATAGGAATCAGGTTTATAGAAACCGGTGACCAGTTTTCCGTTAGAGGCAGCGTAATAATAAGAACCATCTGTTTCTTTATACCATCCGCTTCTGACAAGCTGGCCAGTATTTCTGTTAAATGAATACCAGTTATTTTTGATTTTCAGCCTGCCTTTTGCCATAGTACCGTTTGCCTGAAGGTAGTAAGTGGAACTGCCGTTTTTTCGGAAACAGTTTCTGTACATTTTACCTTTGGTACTGAAACAATAATATACACCATTTACTTTATGAAAACCGGAACGGATTACGCCATCATTCCAGAAATAATATTTATTTCCGGCAGGGGTAGTGATCCATCCAGTATACATATATCCTTTTTTCTCATCGAAAAAATATGTTTTTCCATTTATAGTCTGCCAGGTAGTAAGCATTTTCCCCTTTGAATTAAAACAGTATTTCTTTCCGCTGATCGTGAGGATTCCCGCTTTTGCAGCACCTGTTTTTCCGAAATAATATTTATTTCCGGAAGCGCTCTGATACCATCCGGTAGCTTTTTTTCCATTTTTGTCATAATAATACCAGCTTCCGTTTTTCTTTACAAAGCCAATCTGCTTTTTTGTGACAGTTGCAGCTTGAACAGACGCTGCAGAATAATGTACAGATCCAATACACAAGATAAGTGCCAGGATAAACAGACAAACTGGCAAATTTAACTTTTTCTTCATAGCATTCTCCCAAGATACCTGATCCGGAAATCCGGACTGGAATCATAAAATTGATTCATCAAGAATAATGGTAAAAGGTCCGTCATTTTCCAGTGAAACTTTCATGTCCGCACCAAAGATTCCATGTTGTACGACAGGTACTCTCTTTGCGGCTTCAGAAAGCATATATTCATATAATTCATTTGCCATATCAGGAGCTCCTGCGTTTGTAAAGCCCGGGCGATTTCCATGTTTACAGTCAGCATATAAAGTAAACTGGGAAACCATAAGTAATTCTCCATTTATATCAGCCAGAGAAAGATTTGTCTTTCCATTAGCATCTTCGAAGATTCTAAGACCAAGAAGCTTTTTCAGATATTTATCAGCAATTGCTCTGGTATCGTCATGTCCTACGCCGATAAAAACCAGTAGACCCCTTCCAATCTTTCCACATATTTTATCGTCTACAGCTACCTGTGCATGATTTACACGCTGAATCAGTAATTTCATTTGTTGTTTTTCTCCTGTTTTGATTTGAATTGATGGTATTTATTTTTTAAAATAGTCCATGCTTTTTCTAAATATTTTCCTATGAAATGAAGGAACTGTAAAATATATTTCCAGATAATAAAAACAAATCTGGAAACAGGATTCCATATTTTCATAAAGAAATTATTTCTGTTCTCTGCAAGTCTTTCCGGCGAAATTTTGCGTTCTTCTTTCTGGAGAGGGAGAGCTTCGCCGGTTTTGGCATCCAGACAGTCAATATTTACATAGTCCTCTTCTTCTACAGGCATTTTTCGATTACTCAGTGAGTGACTGATCAGTCGGCACACCATTGCATAAAGAACAGCAAATACAGGAACACCTGCGATCATTCCAGGAATACCGAACAATCCTCCACCAATTAAGATGGCAACAATGACCATAAAACTGGAAAGACCTGTTGTTTCACCGAGAATCTTCGGACCAAGGATATTTCCGTCAAACTGCTGGAGAAGCAGGATAAAAATTGCAAAATACAGACCTTTGATAGGATCTACCACCAGGATTAATAAGATACATGGAATAGCTCCGATATAAGGCCCGAAGAACGGAATGACATTGGTTACGCCGATGATCACACTGACAAGAATCGGGAAAGGCATGTGTAAAAGCAGCATACCGAAATAGCATAAAACTCCGATAATAGCTGAGTCCACCAGTTTACCATAAATAAAACCGCCAAAGGTTTTATGAGTAAAACGCATGGAATGAATCAGCAGATTGGCCCATTTATGAGGAAATATGGCGTATACCAACATTTTGCTCTTAGCAACAAATTTCTCTTTGTCTGCCAACACATATAAAGCAACAATCGCACCGATCAGGAAATTCTTCATAAAAATCAGAATGTCAAAAATGCCGGCAGAGACATTTTTTAGCATATCCTGCATCTGCGGCAGGATATTGGTAGTAAGATAGTCCTGAGCTTTGGTTGAATACTGATTGATCATATCGATCATGTCAGAATTCATATTCCATCCATGTTCAACAAATGAATTTAGCCATTTCTCGATAACTTTCACATAATACGGAAAGCTGTAAATAATGCTCATGATACTTCGGATTAACTGCGGAAGCACCATCATGATCAATGCATAAATGATGACCCAGAATAAAAACATAGAAAAAAGAACACATGTCCATCGAATGGCCCGTCTTCCTTTCTTCTGTAACTGAATATTCCGTTTTTTTAATTGTGGGTAGATTAATTTCTGCTCAAAAAGATTGACCAGTGGACTGAGAATATAAGCAAGGATTACACCATAAATAATAGGAGCCATAATTCCCAGAAAAGTTTTAATACCTACGATCAGGGTCTTCATATGAAAAATGCCGTAATAAAACAGCATACTGGCGGCAATTACCAGAAAAGCAGTTACACCCCAGTGTAAATATCGGTTGTCCCAACGAAATTTCATAATATCCTCCTTTTAAATATGGTACGATTATAACATTTTTTTTAAGCGCTGTCTTTAAATTTCATAAAATTTTAATATATATTAGAAAAATGTTATTACTAGAGCGTGCTTGAAAAATCATTCCCGCGATCTGCACGCTCTAGTGAACCATAAGAAAATGTTGGTTAGTGTTTATAAAATGAAAATATAGGAGACATAATGTTGTTATTGTTAACTGATTCGGACAAAAGAGAAAATACTAGAAAGGACAGGGACTTTATTGACCGTTTGACATTTATCGGTGAAGTAAAATACCTGTCCTTTTATAGAACTTTTTTTGAAGCTTCTAAAGCCTATTTATTCTTTGTAGAATCGAAAATTTCAATTGCCTGGATGATTGCTCTGGTAGCACCCTCGATTCCAAGTTTACTGCTGTCTACGCAGAGATTGTAGCTGGCAGCAGAGCCCCATTTCTTATTGGTATAATAATTATAATAACTAGAACGGCTCTTATCTGTTTTATTGATCATATCTTTGGCTTCTTTGGCAGTCTTATTATGTTTCTGAGAAAGACGGTTAATTCTCCAGTCAGTATCTGCATGCACAAATACGCTGAAGCAATCCTTATATTCAGCCAGTGCGTAATCTGCACATCTTCCGACCATAACGCAAGGCCCCTCAGAGGCCAGTTTCTTAATTGCATCAAACTGTGCAAGAAATACTTTGTGATTCATTGGCATATCTGTAAATCCTGATGAAGAATAGCCAAATGAATATGTATCCATTACCAGAGAATATAAAAAACTATTAGTCGGCTTCTCATCGTGATTTTCAAAAAGTTCTTTGCAGATACCGCTTTCGTTTGCTGCATGTTCCAAAAGCTCTTTATCGTAGCATTTAATACCGAAATATTTGGCAACTTCCTGTCCTATTTGTCTTCCGCCGCTGCCATATTCACGACCTATTGTAATAATTGAACTTGTACTGTTCATAATCTACACTCCCTTCTGTTACGGATTCGATAGACATATTATACAATATTTTCGTGGGAATGCAAACTATTTTCGCAATTTTTCTAATAATTTAAGAAAGTATTCAGGTAAAGGCGCAGTAAATTCCATATATTCGCCGGTTGCTGGATGAATAAAGCCGAGAATCATTGCATGAAGAGTCTGCCCTTGCAAATGATATGGGTTCTTTCCGGAGCCATATACCTCATCTCCAAGTAAAGGGTGCCCGATGCTGGTCATATGAACACGTATCTGGTGAGTACGGCCTGTTTCCAGACGACATTCTACATAAGTGGCATTCTTGAAACGTTCCAGAACTTTATAATGAGTAACAGCATCTTTGCCGTTTTTGTAATTTATGGCCATTTTTTTCCGGTCTACCGGATGACGGCCGATCGGTCCCTCTATGGTACCCTCATCTTCTTTCAAAACGCCTGTTACAATTGCACGGTATCTACGTTTGATAGAATGCTCTTTCAACTGTTCGGCAAGGTCTTTGTGTGCGTTATCGTTTTTACACACAAGAAGGGCGCCGGTAGTATCTTTATCGATTCTATGGACAATACCAGGGCGCAATACACCATTAATACCAGAGAGATTATCTTTGCAATGGAACATAATGGCATTTACCAGTGTTCCTGATGTATGTCCGGCACTGGGATGTACGACCATTCCTTTTGGTTTGTTGACGATCAGCACATCGTCATCTTCGTAAAGAATATCCAGAGGGATATCCTCCGGCAAGATATCCGGTTCCTCCATATCCGGAACTTCTACAGAAATATCATCCTGGTTCTGAACTTTATAATTCGCTTTTACAGGAGAGCCATTTACCATAATTTTCTGTTCTTTCAGAAGTTTCTGGATATAGGAACGTGATAACTCTTCATTTTTTTCAGAAAGATAGCGGTCAATCCGGATACCAGACTGACCGTCAGAAACACAATACTTAAGAATTTCCATAATATTAATCCTTTTTTATTCGTAAAAAGTCGTAATCTTCGTCATTTCTGTATTTAAAACATACAAGAAGAACAAGCAGGATTCCACTGCATACGACATAAATATCTGCCATATTGAACACAGGAAAATCGATTAGTGAAAAATAGATAAAATCTACAACATATCCTCTGAACACCCTGTCGATAAAATTACCTAAAGCACCGGATACCATGATCACAGAAGTGACAGCCAGAGGCAGATAATATCTGGTGCGCGGAATCCTTGCATATACATAGACAAACAGACAGAAAAATAAGAGACACAAGATTACAAATACCGGAATTTTGCCTTCAAATAATCCAAAGGCCATTCCACGGTTCTCGATGTAGCGCAACTGTAAAACACCAGAAATAAGAGAGATATCATTTTCTCCCTTCAGGTAAGTAAGAACCAGATGTTTACTTACCTGATCCAGTAGTGTTAATACGAGAATGATGATTCCCGCCTGGATCCAGTGCTTCCAGGCAGATTTTGCTGAAGCTGTTGTCATACCAGAATCTCCCGAATAGCCTGGAGTAATTCTTCATCCGTTACTGTCTTGTCAATGAAGCTCTTGCCAATACCATCCATGAGGATAAACTTTATGTGTCCAGCCTCCATTTTCTTATCCTTCTTGGTTGCTGCAAGGACATCCTCTGCATTCAGAGAATCAACAGAAAGAGGAAGATCATAGGAACGACAGCCGTTTCTGATTTCTTCATATTCCTGACTGGTCAGTAATCCTCTTGTCATGGAAAGATAAGCAGCTGCAATCAGACCAACACCAACACATTGCCCATGAAGAAGCTGGAAGTTCTTAAGCTTTTCTACTGCATGGCCGATCGTATGACCAAGATTCAGGAGTGCACGTTCTCCCTGTTCTTTTGGATCACGTTCCACTACACCTGCTTTGATTTCACAGCATCTGCGGATCATTGTGGAAAGCATGCGCAGATCCAGATTGCTGATCAAGGACTGATTCTGGCATACAAACCGGAAAAAATCACCATCGCAGATTAAACCAGTCTTCAGAATCTCACCCATACCACAGGTAAATTCACGGGCAGGAAGAGACTGCAGAGAACTCATATTCATGTAAACAAGACGTGGCTGATGGAAAGCACCTACCATGTTTTTGTACTGAATAAAATCAACTCCTGTCTTGCCGCCTACACTACTGTCTACCTGGGCGAGAAGTGTAGTAGGAACCTGAATAAAATCAATTCCTCTCAGATAAGTAGCCGCACCAAAACCAGTGAGGTCGCCTACAACGCCACCACCTAATGCAACCAGAAGTCCTTTACGATCCATTTCATGTTCGATCAGGGTCTGGTATAAGTCCTGTACAGTATTCAAATTCTTATTCTTCTCACCTGCTTCGAATGTGAAAGAAAACACATCAGAAGAAACCCTCTGAAGAACTGATCTGACGGAATCATGATAAAGGGGTGCTACATGGCTGTCTGTTACGATACAGATCTTTCGGCCTTCCAGACCTTCTTCTCTGATCGCACTGGCAAGATTCTGAAAGTCATTTTCAAAGTAAATAGGATAATGGAAATCTCCTTCCCGTTTTACAAGTAATTTCTGTTCTGCCATTGTTCCCTCTCCTTTTTATGTAAATATTTTATGTGGTTAAAGTATCCCGCCACAGGCGGGTAAATTATTTTACAATTGTAACTTACACATAGAGTAAAATACGTACGCCATATCTTCCTTTTTTTGTCTGGTGTGATACGCCGTCAAAAATAAAGCGTCCTTTTCCGCGAACAGATACAATGTCACCCTCTTTTGGCTCGTATCCATTGGATGTGATCAGTTTTCCATTTACGAAAACCTGTCCACTTTCGATATAGGATACCATACTGCTTCTGGAGGCTTTAAATGCAAGGGCAATCAGTGAATCCAGGCGTACAGAAGCACAGGTACCATTAATAGATTCCAGATTTGGATGCGGAAACTCCTCTGGATCATTTACTTTTGTGATCAGAATATTGGTATGACGGACACGGCACAGATTCTCAAGAAAGAATTCCGTCATTTTACTCTGGCAGAAAAACCAGGCAGCCTTTTCCTGTACAATAATATCTCCGATTACACTTCTGTCTACACCAAGATTTAAGAGTGCCCCCATATAATCACGATGACTCAGATTCTCAGAGAATTTAATAGCTTTTGGCTCTATTTTGAGACAGTCAATAGGATATTCCCATGTAAAAGCAAGAGCATCAGGATGAAATGCTACCATCTGACGCTCCGCATTATCATAGCCGCCAAAAGTCTCCATGACAACCTGCGGAAACTGCTGTTTCAGGCTACTGACCATATTCTGTTCATTTAAATTAAGAAAATCCGAAAATGTAACAATATCTCTCTGATAGGAGAGATTTGCCAATTCCCGGATTCTCTTAAGAAAAAATTCGTTTTTTTCCATCCGGGATTAATATCCTGCTCTTACAGAAGGAGCAGATCCTCCCAGAATATTCTGGAGATCACCGGTAATGTCTACATTATATGGCCCAAGGACAAAAATGTAGCTAGATACTTTCTGAAGGCTTCCGCCTAAAGAATAGCATGCACCGGATGTGAAATCGATGATTCTCTGTGCCAGTTCAACATCAATTCCCTCCAAATTTAAAATTACAGTAGAATTATCTACTAATGTGTCTGCAATCTCACGGGTATCTTCCATAGAAGATGGCTTAATAACGCAAACTTCCATATTTGGACCCTGATTTGCTTTGCGGCTGCTTCTCATTGGAGTAATCTTAGAAGAAGCAACGGGACGTGTCTGGCGTTCGGCGCGTTCCTGTTTGACCGTAACTTTTGATGGAGTCGTAGCAGACTGCTTTGGTGCAGCAGCTGTTTTAGGAGCTGGATTAACTGCATTCTCTTCTATTTCATCAAAATCATCATCGGCTTCTTTTTTCTTATTAGAGAACTTATCAAAGAATTTCTTCTTTGGCTTCTCGTCAAAGTCGTCATCAAGAAAATCATCGTCATCTTCTTCGTCTAACAGATCCTCATCTAAGAATCCATCGTCATCATAATCATCATTTAACTTGATGGCATCTAAAAATTTATCTAAAACGCCCATTTTAATCTCCAATCTTAATTTAATCTTCTTTTATTGAGTAATTCCTCTCACCAAAAATGCCTGTTCCCACGCGTACCATGGTGGCACCTTCCTCAACAGCGACCTGATAGTCATTTGTCATTCCCATACTCAAGACGCTCATATTAACATTATTAATGTTTTTTGCCGCAATGTCAACACTTAATTTCTTTAATTTCTGAAAAACTTCTCTATTTTCTTCGGGATCTGCTACAAATGGAGCAATTGTCATAAGTCCCATTACTTTGATGTGCTGGTAAGAGCAAATTTCTTCCAGAAATGGTAAAACCTCTTCAACAGAAAGGCCAAACTTACTTTCCTCTTCTGCTACATTTACTTCAATTAAAATCGGCATACAGATATCTTTTTTTGCTGCTTCTTTTTCGATGGTTTCTGCCAGACGTATAGAATCAACAGAATGGATCATAGATACTTTATCAATAATATATTTTACTTTATTACGTTGCAGATGACCGATCATGTGCCATTGTACATCAGATGGCATCTGATCATATTTGTCCATGATCTCCTGTACTTTATTTTCACCGAAGACACGTGCTCCTGCATCGTATGCTTCTCTGAGCATTTCTACAGGCTTTGTCTTACTTACTGCGATAAGGGTCACCTCTTCAGGAGAACGCCCGGAAGTACTGCAGGCCTCTTCAATATTTTTCTTCACAAGGTTAAGTTTATCAGCTAACATGTTAAAGCCTCCTTAAAATTAGTATAAAATATCTTCTTCTTTTACTTTATCTGCGTTTCTGACAATATGGTCATATCTGGAAAGTCCATATAAAGTATTTTTAGATACAATTGCATATTCTTCATTATGATCAAGAATTTCAATACGGCGGAAAACAGCATAACCTTTATTGATACAGTAAACACCTTCCAGAGTATCTGTCTCACCAATCACATATTTCTCACCAGTATCCGGATTAATAATAGCATCTCCTTCTTTAAAGACATTTTTGTCAATATAATAGATCTTAGGAGTTTCCTGCCCGGATGTTTCGACTGCCAGTTTGGAAACGGAAGTATCTTCAATACTTGCGTAAATGCTTACTGCCTGAAAAGTTGTAGAGGTTTTGCCAGATTTGGACTTCCCGGCAAGCATAAATCCTGTTTCATTATTCTGGGTAGTTGCCATTCTGGATGGAACTACATAAAAATCTTTTGTTACAATAGAAGTTAACGGTACTTTTAAGCCAACGACAGTATTAGTGACAAGTTCGATGTCAAGAAAACGGTCAGATGCATAACGGATCAGACCTTTATTGAAGTCAATTTGTCCATACTTTTCACCATCAATTGTGATAATTGAGAAATCACCTGTCTGTGTCATATCGTCTTTAAGAAATTTGACGCGGATGGTTGAACGATCTTTCAGTTTCTCAGCCTGTTTCTCACTTAATGGGATTAGAAGACTCCAGCGTTCATCTGTAATAATTGTATAAACATCATCGCCTGCCTGAACAGAATCTGATGTTTTCAAATCTGTTTCATGATAAGAATTCTGGTCAAAATCTTCAGCAGTAACGGTATCTACTGTTTTTCCTTCATAGTTGTCTGTTGAATATAAAATAATTCCGTCTGATTGTGCCTGACATATTGATTGATTTCCGGTGTAAATATTTTCGGAAGTGCTGTCAGAGGTATCATTGCTGTCAGTTTCATCTTCGTTCTCGTCAGAAGTAAGAGGCGCAGATGAACCATTTTCAGATTCTGCATATTGAAGGATATTCCCTTTTAATTCATATTTAAAACTATATGTACTATTGAACTTGCTGGAATTGAATCCTTTGGAGAAACTCATCATATCACTTCGTACTTTGGAAAGTTCTTCCGGAGTAAGGGACGCGGTGGAAGAAGCTGTTTTTGTGCTGCTTAATCCATAAACGGCGCCGGAAGCATTGATCTTACTGCCTTCTCGTGCATAGTAGGTAATATATCCGGAAGAAGGTGCCTGACATATGGTTTCTTCACGGATTGCGAGTCCTGTATATGTTTCATTACGGGATAGCGGACCGGATGTTACCTGATAGGATTCGATATGAGTGGTTGTAAAGTATAATATGGCGCTGAATGCCATGTAGATAAATAAGATACCGAACATAATAGTTCCAATGTTAAGTCCTACAACTTTACGAAGTTGCGCCAAAATCCCCGGCATCTTTTTTGATTTGTTATGATTATCAGACAATGGAATGTCTCCTTTTAATTCAAAATCAAGATTAATTTCCAAGACATTGTAACACTTTGTAAAGTTAAAAACAAGATTATTCATAAAGAATTCACAGGATGAAAGAGTTAGAAATATTGAAAATAAGAACGTATTTTCCGAATATAAGTTTGCTTTTTTGGACGAAATATGATATTATAAAAATATACTATAAGCAGAGCCAAATTTTAAGCGAAGCAGATGATTTTATCTATTTGACTATAGAAAAAATTGTAATATATAGAAATAATATTTAGCAGGGAGGTATAAACCTTATGGCATACGGAAGAATTACGCAGAAACAGCAGGAAATCCTTGATTATATAAAAAATGAAATCTTGAACAGAGGATTTCCTCCGGCAGTTCGTGAAATATGTGAGGCGGTGAATCTGAAATCAACATCTTCTGTGCACGCTCACCTTGAGGCATTGGAGAAGAATGGATATATCCGCAGGGATGCGACGAAGCCGCGTGCGATCGAGATTATTGATGATAACTTTAATCTTGTACGCAGAGAGGTTGTGAATGTACCAATCGTTGGTACGGTAGCAGCCGGTCAGCCAGTTCTGGCAGTTGAGAATATTGAAGGTTACTTCCCTATTCCGGCAGAGTTTATGCCGAATGAGCAGAGTTTTATGCTGAAGGTAAAAGGCGAGAGTATGGTAAATGCCGGAATCTTTGACGGAGACCAGGTGCTTGTGAAAAAACAGGCTACTGCAGAGGATGGAGATATTGTAGTTGCTCTGGTAGATGACGGGGCTACAGTTAAGACTTTCCATAAAGAGAAAGGTTATTATCGTCTTCAGCCGGAGAATGATACGATGGAACCGATCATTGTACATGGGGAATTACAGATTCTCGGCAAGGTATTTGGAGTATTCCGTCTGTATCAGTAGTTAGAAGAATGTCCGGAAAACAGATTCGTTTTCTGGTATAAAAAAGCTTGAAAAATATCATACATAATAATAAAAACGCTGTATATGCCATTCAAAACATATACAGCGTCTCTACTATTCAGGGTAAAATCTTGTTCATTCTTGAGAGATTATTATTGCAAAATTATTTCTCAAGAAATTCATTGATATCCAAAACCTTTCCATCTCTCCAGATTCTCTCGAGATCGTAGAAAAGACGGTTCTCTTCATCAAATACATGAACGATCATATCGCCATAGTCCATCAGAACCCAACTTGAATTTCTGGTTCCCTCAATCTGTTTGGCTTCGTATCCTGCTCTTCCGAGTGTTTCGTCTACATTATCAACCATAGCCTGTACCTGGTTCTGGTTGGATGCAC
>OLNH01001290.1_pt1 | contig 13666 bp, 8 predicted proteins | sample 1643101 | NCBI WGS metagenome assembly OLNH01 (sample SAMEA3136758, study PRJEB25190) | human gut metagenome | biome: human gut; feature: human-associated habitat; material: faeces | place: Austria | collected 2013
CCTGTTATGCAGCTTTCATTACGTTTGTCTGCAATAGCAGGCCTGGTGACCAGGGGAAACAGACTTGTGGATGTGGGATGTGATCACGGATATCTGCCGGTATCTCTTTATCTGGATGGCAGAATACCGGGTGCGATCGCCATGGATGTGAGAAAAGGACCTCTGTCCAGAGCACAGGAACATATTTCGCAGTATGGTCTGAACGCATACATAGAGACCAGACTTTCAGATGGTCTGGAAGCATTGAAACCGGGAGAGGGCGACACTCTTGTAATAGCAGGAATGGGAGGCCCTCTCATGGAGAGGATACTTACTGACGGAGCAGAAGTCCGAGAGAGTTTTCAGGAAATGATCCTGCAGCCTCAGTCGGATATTCCGCATTTTCGCAAATTTATCAGTGAGATTGGCTGGAAGATCGTGGATGAAGAGATGGTTCTGGAGGATGGAAAGTTTTATCCTATGATGAAAGTGATCCATGGAGAAAAGAAGCATATTTCTGCAGATGAGCCTTATACTTTAGAAGAGTGGTTCGGCGGCATGCTCCTTGAGAGGAAACATCCGATCCTGAAGGAATATCTGGAAAGAGAGCTTCGCATCCGCAATGAGATTCTTGACAAATTAAAGAATGCACCGAATGCCGAAAAGCGTACAGGTGAGATAGAGGAGGAGAAGCAGGCTGTTATTGCTGCTTTGAAGGAATATGAAGGCATATGAACTGACCTCCTGGCTGGAGAAGAAATATCCTGCCGATGCAGCTGAGGACTGGGATAATGTAGGACTTCTCACGGGAGATGATACCAATGAGATCAGCCATGTATTTCTGGCTCTGGATCTGACAGAAGAGACACTGGCTGAGGCGATCAGGGATGGTGCAGATATGATCATTACCCATCATCCGATGATTTTTTCAGGAATTAAGAAAATCAATAATCACAGTTTTACAGGAAGAAAGATCATTACATTGATCCGGAAAGGAATCGTGTATTATGCGATGCACACCAATTACGATGTGCTGGGCATGGCAGATTTAAGTGCAGATTATACAAAGATGCACAATACGGAAGTTCTTTCTGTAACTGAGGAGAGAAATGGTGAGGTGCAGGGATTCGGCAGAGTTGGAGACCTTCCGGAGGAGATGACTCTGAGAGAATATGCGCAGCTGCTCAAGAAATCCCTGAAACTAAATGATGTAAAGGTTTATGGTGATCTGGATAGCAGGGTGAAACGTGCAGCAGTCTGTACAGGATCAGGTAAGAGCATGATCCAAGATGCCATTAAGGCAGGGGCAGATGTGTATGTAACTGGTGATATTGACCACCATACAGGAATTGATACTGTTGCACAGGGATTGGCGCTGATCGATGCCGGACACTATGGAACTGAATATGTTTTTATGGATGCAATGAAAAAAGAACTGGCACAGGCATTTCCAGATCTGAAAATTTCCTGTGCAGAGGTAAAGAGCCCGTACACGATTCTGTGATACGGGTTCTTACCATATAATATGAAAGTTGGCTGGTCTGTTGTCTGCAGAGCAGCGGTAACTATATTTACTTGTCGGCATAGCAGAAATGGAGGCAGGATTTATGGAACAGAAAATGTATAATGTTACAATACAGGGAAAAACAAAGCAATATCCGGAGAGAACTCCTTACAGTGAGATTGTAAAAGAATACGAAGGAAATACAGATGCGCCGGTAATGCTGGTGATCGTAAATGGCAGACTGAGAGAACTGCATAAGCATTTGAAGGCGGACTGTGAGATCGAATTTGTGACATCAAAGGATCCAATCGGACACAAAACTTATTGCAGAAGTGCCAGTATGATCCTTCTGAAGGCAATCTATGATGTGGCAGGACAGGAGAATGTGGACAGTGTAGTGATCCATTATTCAGTGGGCAGCGGCTATTATTTTACAATGAAAGGACCTATGGCACTGGATCAGGAATTTATTGATAAGGTAAAAGCGCAGATGCACAGGATCGTAGACGAGAATCTTCCTATCATAAAGAGAAGTGTAAGCACCAGTGAGGCGGTTGCGCTTTTTCATAAGCATCATATGTATGACAAGGAGAAACTGTTTAATTACCGCAGAAGTTCTACCGTGAATCTTTACAGTATTGGAAGTTTTGAGGACTATTTCTACGGATTTATGGCAAATCATACAGGGTATATCAAGACGTTTGATCTGTTTCTGTATGAGGGCGGTTTTGTGCTGCAGCTTCCGACTCAGAATGAACCGGATCGGATACCTGAATTTAAACCTCAGGAGAAGATTTTCCATGTGCAGAGGGAATCTCAGGAATGGGGAGATAAACTGGATATTGCGACAGTTGGGGATCTCAATGAAAAAGTTACCAGAGGCGGTATTCAGGACATTTTGTTGATCCAGGAAGCGATGCAGGAGGCAAAGATCTCAGAAATCGCATCTAAGATCGCGGCAGCTGGAAATAAGAAGTTTGTTATGATCGCTGGCCCGTCTTCTTCCGGAAAGACTACATTTTCACACAGATTGTCCATTCAGCTTGCTGCCCATGGAATGAAACCGCATCCGATCGCAGTTGATAACTATTTTGTAGACAGACATCTCACTCCCGTAGATGAGTTTGGAGAAAAGAATTTTGAGTGTCTGGAAGCGATTGATGTTGAGCAGTTTAATAAAGATATGCTTGATCTTCTGGAAGGAAAAAGGGTGGAGATGCCGGTTTTCAATTTCAAAACAGGAACCAGGGAATATAAAGGTGATTTTCTGCAGCTGGATAAAGATGATATTCTGGTAATTGAGGGGATTCATGGATTGAATGATAAGCTTAGCTATGCACTTCCAAAGGAGAGCAAATTTAAGATTTATCTCAGTGCTTTGACTCAGCTGAATATTGATGAGCATAACAGGATTCCTACCACTGATGGACGACTGATCCGCAGGATCGTAAGGGATGCCCGTACAAGAGGAACTTCTGCGAAGGAGACGATTGCGAGATGGCCTTCTGTACGCAGAGGAGAAGAGCAGAATATCTTTCCATTTCAGGAGGAGGCAGATGTAATGTTTAATTCTGCCCTGATCTATGAACTGGCATGCCTGAAAGTATATGCAGAGCCGCTTCTGTTTGGGATTGATAAAAATGAGCCGGAGTATACAGAAGCGAAGAGACTGCTGAAATTCTTTGAATATTTTGTTCCGGTGCCAAGTGAGGCAGTGTCGCATAACTCGATCTTAAGAGAGTTTATTGGCGGAAGCTGCTTCAATGTATAGAATTGCTACAGAGGCTCATATATTGCTATTTATGTAAGCTTTTACATGCATATGTTAGAATTTAAGTATGTGTCGTGTACTCATGGGAATAAAAATTGGACACTAATGTAAAGATCTTTCTTTACAACTAAAAAAAAACGTGCTAGAATAGCACTTGCGCAACCAGGTCAGGTAATCGCGGCTGGACAGACGAAAGGGTTCAGACGAGGAAAGTCCGGGCTTCGCAGGGCAGGATGCCGGATAACGTCCGGTGGAGGTGACTCCCAGACCAGTGCAACAGAAATAAACCGCCTCACTTGCTGAGGTAAGGGTGGAAAGGCAGTGTAAGAGACTACCGCCGTCTTGGTAACAGGCCGGGCACATGTAAACTCCATTCGAAGCAAGACCGAATAGAAAGCGATACGGCTGCCCGTCGTGCTTTCAGGTGGGTCGCTTGAGCCTTATGGCAACGTAAGGCCTAGACAGATGATTACCCAATGACATAACCCGGCTTATCGGTCTGATTGCGTACAAAAAAACAGAACGGATTTCTTCCGTTCTGTTTTTTTGATATTTGTTTTATTATTTATTGCGTTTACCTGTGTATTTCTCTTCGCAGTATTTACATCTGTAAACTTCTTTCTCTTTATCTGCAAGAACAAAGATCTGGTCGAGTCCCTGTTCAATGGAAGTGATGCAGCGTGGATTCTTGCATTTGATCACGTTGACAACCTGATTCGGAAGTTTCAGTTCTTTTTTGGCAACGATCTTCTCGTCCTTGATTACGTTTACAGTAATGTTATGATCGATAAAGCCGAGAATGTCAAGATCGAGATTCTCAACCGGGCATTCAACCTTGATGATATCTTTCTTACCCATTTTGTTGCTGCGCGCGTTCTTGATGATGGCAACGGTGCAGTCAAGTTTATCAAGCTTCAGATCATGATAGATAGTCATGGCCTTGCCTGCTTTGATATGGTCTAATACATAACCTTCGCGAAGTGCTCCAACATTTAACATGGTAATTTTACCTCCAGTAATGTGAGAATCAGGGCCATACGTACATATACACCGTACTGTACCTGTTTGAAATAAGCTGCTCTCGGGTCTGCATCCACCTCTGTTGAGATTTCATTTACACGTGGAAGCGGATGAAGAACGTACATGTCTTTTTTTGCAAGTTCCATTTTCTGTTTGTCCAGAATGTAGAAATCCTTCATGCGGACATAGTCTTCTTCGTTGAAGAAACGTTCTTTCTGTACACGTGTCATGTAGAGGATATCAAGATCTGGTAAGGCATCTTCCAGTCTCTCTACTTCCTGAAATTCGATATTGTTCTTTTTCAGAACATCCTCGCGGATATAGCTTGGGATGCGAAGCTCTTCCGGTGAGATCAGAATGAATTTTACATTTGTGTAACGTACAAGTGCTTCGATCAGGGAGTGAACTGTACGTCCGAATTTCAGGTCGCCGCACAGACCAATGGTCAGATTGTCCAGACGTCCTTTCAGGGAACGGATGGTAAGTAAGTCGGTTAATGTCTGGGTAGGATGTTGATGACCACCGTCGCCGGCGTTGATAACAGGAATAGAAGAAGCCATAGAAGCTACTAACGGAGCACCTTCTTTCGGGTGGCGCATAGCACAGATGTCAGCGTAACAGGATACAACGCGGATTGTATCGGCAACACTTTCACCCTTTGAAGCGGAACTGGAATCAGCTGATGAAAAACCAAGAACTTTACCGCCAAGGTTCATCATAGCAGCTTCAAAGCTGAGACGGGTACGGGTGCTTGGCTCATAGAATAAAGTTGCCAGTCTTTTATCATCGCAGACATGTGCGTATTTATCAGGGTGTTTCTCAATATCGCTGGCCAAGTCAAGAAGAGTATTTAACTCATCAACAGACAGATCCAGCGGACTCATTAAGTGTCTCATTTCATACCTCCATATTTTACTAGTTCAGGAATTGTTTACGTAATCCTTCTTAACATCATATAATAATCAGGTGCTTTTTTCAAGAGAGTTTTCCAAGTATTTTCTCAAAAAAAAGTCCGGCTCCGAACCAGAGGGGAGCGTAGTCCGGTCTTATCAGTCCCCGGTAATTCAGAGGAGTGTTGCTGTAGTCCCAGGGACACATATGAAAACAGCGTAAAAGAGTACCGCTGATAAATTCCACGAAAAAAAATCCGACAGTATAAATGCAGCCGCGGACAAAAAGCGGGACAGCAGAAAGTTTACCGGAGAGCGGGCGGATGATGGCACCGCATCCGTAAATGGGAAACATTAAAAGGGAAGTTTTTCCTGTCATGGTAAGTTCTCCTGAAAGGATGGAATGCAGTCCGGTCCAGAGGATTTCCATGCACCAGCCCGTCAGACCGCAGAGAATGAAAGCTTTTTTCATAGGTAACGCTCCTGTATAAATTTCTATGATTCTAGTATTGCCTGCCTTGAAAAAAACATACACGTAGGATATAATGAGAACACGTTATTACACTATAGCAATGAGGTGCCTTATGCGCAAAAGGAACGTGTGGAGGGGATCTCATGGAAATAAGAGGAGTTTATTATGAATTATCAGGAAAGCCGGGAGTACATAGACAAAATCACCCGGGAAATTCCCAGTGTCCTGGGACTGGATCATATGCGTGAGCTGATGAAACGTCTTGGAAATCCACAGGATGATCTGAAATATGTGCATATAGCCGGTACCAATGGCAAGGGTTCTGTCATTGCTTTTTTGTATTCTGTTTTATCCGGTGCGGGATATCGCATTGGAAGATATGTTTCGCCTACCCTGTATTCCTACAGAGGCAGGATGGAAGTTTCGGGAAGCAGGATCAGCAGAGAGGACTTTGCTGCTTATATTACACAGGTGTCTGATGTTATTGCTGCTATGACAAAGGATGGTTATCCCCATCCCACTGCATTTGAAATAGAGACTGCGGTGGCATTTCTGTTCTTTAAAAAAGAGAATTGTGATCTCGTTTTGCTGGAAGTGGGAATGGGCGGAAATCTGGACGCCACAAATATTATTAAGAATACGCTGCTGGCAGTGCTGGTATCGATCAGTATGGATCATATGTCTTTTCTTGGAAATACTCTGGCACAGATCGCAGAGAAGAAAGCCGGGATCATCAAAGACGGCTGCAGAGTGGTGACTGCCAGACAAAAGCCAGAAGCAATGCAGGTGATCGAGAGGATCAGCAGAGAACATGGTGCAAAATGTACCATAGCAGATGCTTCTGAGGCAGAGATATTAAAGGAAAGCTGCCTTGGACAGACAATCCGGTACAGGGGTGAAGAGTATGAGATTCCGCTGGCAGGTGTTTATCAGAAGGAAAATGCAGTAGTTGCACTGAATGCTTTAAAAGTATTGGATGAGCTGGGCTTTTCCACCGCTGCGGAGCAGAAAAAAGAAGGGCTTCGCACAGTAAACTGGAACGGACGGTTTACAGTTATCTGTAAAAAACCGCTGTTTGTGGTAGACGGGGCTCATAATCCTGCTGCTGCGGATATGATGGCAGCTTCAATAGAGCATTATTTTAAGGGAAAACGGATCATCTATATTATGGGAGTGTTTGCAGATAAGGATTACAGAAGTGTGATTCAGAAAACTGCGCACTTTGCAGACCGGATACTCACAATCCAGACTCCGGATAATGTAAGGGCACTGCCTGCCGGAGAACTGGCGAAGACTGTCAGTGAATATAATCCCAATGTACAGGCAATGGATACGATTAAAGATGCAGTGGAGGAGGCTTTTTCACTTGCCGGGGAACAGGATGTGATCATTGCCTTTGGCTCTCTTTCCTTTATCGGAGAGATGACTGATATTGTAGAGAATTTGTGAAAGTAAAAAGGTACAACATAAATGATAGATTTACAGGAATGCAGAAATGAAATAGATAAGATCGACAGCGATATCATACGTCTTTTTGAACAGAGAATGAAGGTGTGTGAGGATGTTGCAGAATATAAGATACGTACAGGAAAGAAGGTTCTGGATCCGGAAAGAGAGAGACAGAAGCTGGAGGTCCTGAGAGGTAAGGCACATGGAGAATTTAATCAGCTTGGTGCGCAGGAGCTTTTTCAGCAGATCATGGCGATCAGCCGTAAGAGACAGTATCAGCTTCTCACAGAGCATGGAATCGAGGATGATGAGAAACTGGAAATGGTAGATGCACTTCCGTTGAAAGATGTAAGAGTTGTCTTTCAGGGTGTGGAAGGTGCATACAGTTATGCTGCAATGAGGGAATATTTCCAGGACGATATTGAGAGCTTTCATGTAAAAACCTGGCGTGATGCAATGGAAGCAGTTGTGGAGGGAAGAGCAGACTATGCGGTACTTCCCATTGAGAATACAACTGCCGGTATTGTTGCTGATATTTATGATCTTCTTACAGAGTATGAGCTTAGCATTGTAGGAGAACAGATCATCCGTCCGGAGCATGTACTTCTGGGACTGCCGGATGCTGAACTGGAGGATATCAGACAGGTATGTTCTCATCCTCAGGCACTTTCCCAGTGTGGAAAATATCTGGAATCTCATCCGGACTGGAAGAAGAAAGAGATGGAAAATACTGCCGGTTCTGCCAAGAAGATAAAAGAAGACAATGACAAGACGCAGGCAGCTATTGCCAGCAGACAGGCAGGAGAGCTTTACGGACTGAAGATCCTGGCTGAGAATATCTGCTATAACGGACAGAATGCCACACGTTTTGTGATCGTGAGTAAGAAACCAATCTATGTGAAGGATGCACATAAGATCAGTATTTTCTTTGAACTGCATCATGAGAGCGGAACTCTTTACAATATGCTGTCTCACATTATTTATAATGGACTGAATATGACGAAGATAGAATCCCGCCCGATCACAGGGAAGAACTGGCAGTACCGTTTTTTTGTTGATTTCGAGGGAAATTTAAAGGACAGTGCAGTGAAGAATGCCCTGAGAGGAATTGAGGCAGAAGCTGACAGAATGAGAATTTTGGGAAATTATTAAAAATCATTTCCATAATGCCAGAGCGTGTTTGAAAAATCATTTCCACAATCTGCACGTCCCACTTTGCGGCATATTTTGCGTAAAGCATTTTTCAAACACACTCTGGTACATCGTTTTCGAAATAATTATACCACTCACAGCAGAACAATAAGATAAAACAACAAGGTAAGAAGGAAGTAATAAAAAATGGCTAGATTAAATGAATGCATCTTATACCGTAACTTTGAACATGGAGAAATCCTTGATAAAATGGCAGAACTGATGAATGCCTGGGAACAGAAAGCACCTGATCTGAAAGAAAAGGAAGGGCTGTTCTTTGAGTGTGCCAACGGACTGGTGGAAACTGCCGGCGCTTATGGATTTTCCGGAAATTTATGGCACTGTTATCTGACATTTCTTCTGGTAAATAATGAAAATGCATTCAGTACAGCCTGTGAGATCAGAGGGGCTGTCAACGGAAGTATTAATGAACTGGCACTGAATGATTTCGGTGTGTTTAAAGAACTGTATGATTTTGACCTGACTGTACTGGATGAGGCATTTGGAATTTCCTGCTGTAAGGTTCTCGGTGATTATACCAACACCGGAAGCAACAGCAAGATGTTTAATTCCCGCATCAGGGACCGTATCTGTGATCTGAGCAAAACGCTGGCAGCAGCGGAGTCCACAGAGGAATTCATGAAGGATATGGTACAGTTTTATAAGGATTTTGGTGTGGGTAAGCTGGGATTACATAAGGCTTTTCGTGTAGGACATGATGAGAATGACAATGTGGAGATCCAGCCTATCACAAGGATCGCTCATGTGAAACTGGAAGACCTGGTCGGATATGAAATCCCGAAGCAGAAACTGATCGAGAATACAGAAGCTTTCGTAAGAGGCAGAAAGGCAAACAACTGTCTGCTTTTTGGTGATGCGGGTACAGGTAAATCCTCAAGTATCAAGGGAATCCTGAACCGTTATTATGATGAGGGACTTCGTATTATCGAGGTGTATAAGCATCAGTTTCAGGATCTGAATGATGTGATCGCCCAGATCAAGAACAGAAACTATAAATTCATTATCTATATGGATGATCTGTCATTCGAGGAATTTGAAATCGAATATAAATATCTGAAGGCAGTGATCGAGGGTGGTCTGGAGAAGAAGCCGGACAATATCCTGATCTATGCAACAAGTAACAGAAGACATCTGGTAAGAGAGAAATCCAGTGACAAGCTGGAGATCATGGATGATGACGATCTGCATTCCTCCGATACAGTGCAGGAGAAGCTTTCACTGGTTTATCGTTTTGGTGTCCGTATTTATTATGGTGCACCGAGCAAAAAAGAATTCCAGACAATTGTGAAAGCTCTCGCAGAGAGAAACGGAATTACCATGCCGGAGGACGAACTGCTTCTGGAGGCAAATAAGTGGGAGCTTTCCCATGGAGGACTTACAGGACGAACTGCACAGCAGTTTATCGACCATCTGCTGGGTGTGGAGAAGGAATAAAAAAGCAAATAGATGAATGGTAAAGGGGGAACGCATATGGCAGTCATGACATTTGCAGCCATTGATATCGGATCTTATGAAGTCAGCATGAAGATCTTTGAGATGTCAAAAAGAATTGGTTTTCGTGAACTGAATGATGTCAGATACAGTCTGGAAATCGGAAAGGGTGTCTATTCTGACGGAAAGATCGATTCAGAAATGCTGAATGTTTTATGTGAGGTGCTGAACGACTTTAAGAGGCTGATGCAGGACTTTGGGGTGGAAGAGTATCGTGCCTGCGGCACCAGTGCATTCAGAGAACTTGTGAATCCGCTGCTGATCATTGAACAGATTTATCAGCGTACAGGAATGAAAATTGAAATATTAAGCAGTGCAGAACAGCATTTCCTTGGATACAAATCAATTGCTGCCATAGAAAAGGGATTCAAAAAGATGATCCAGAAAGGCACCGCAATCCTGGATGTGGGCGGCGGAAGCCTTCAGGTTTCCCTCTTTGACAAGGATGCTCTGGTCACTACCCAGGGACTTAAAATGGGAAGTTTAAGAATCCGCCAGCGTCTGCAGGAACTGGAGAAAACAACCATTCATTATGACAAGCTGGTTGAGGAATTTATCCGAAATGACCTGATGAGCTTTCAGCGTCTGTATCTGAAGGATAAGGAGATCAGGAATGTGATCCTGATGGGAGATTTTATTACAGATATGATCTTCCAGGAGGAAATGGAAGACAGGATCATTACAAGGGAAGAATTTATGAAACGCTATGAGGATACAGTTGGAAAATCTGTTGACCTGCTGGCACAGGAGATGGAGATTGATCCGGAATATGCATCCCTTGTTGTGCCGACCATGGTAGTGTGCAGAAATTTTATTGATATTTTCAATGCAGAGTCTCTCTGGGCACCAGGTGTTTCCCTGCTGGATGGAATTGCCTATGATTTTGCAGAGAAGAAAAAATTTCTCAAAAGTGTCCACAATTTTGAGAATGACATTCTGGTTACATCAAAGAACATTGCAAAACGCTATTCCAGCAGTAAGAGCCATATCCAGGGAACTATGAATCTTTGCCTGAATATCTTTGACAGTATGAAGAAGGTTCATGGTATGGGAGCGAGAGAACGTCTGTTATTGCAGATCGCGGCACTACTTCATGACTGTGGCAAATATATCAGTATGGAAAAGGTTTCTGAGTGTTCCTATCAGATCATTATGTCTACAGATATCATTGGGCTGTCCTCTCTGGAACGCCAGATGATCGCATGTGCGGTCAGATTCAATAATTCTGCGTTTGTTTATTACGATGAACTTTACAGTATGGGAATCGCTATAGACAGAGAGAGCTATATCAAGGTGGTAAAGATGACTGCAATCCTTCGTTTGGCGAATGCCATGGACAGAAGTCATTATCAGAAAGTAAAAGGAATCAAAGCAGTGCTCAAAGACAGAGAACTGCAGATGATCGTGGATTCTGCACAGGACATTTCCCTGGAACTGGGACTGCTGAAAGATAAAGAGGCATTTTTTGAAGAAGTATTTGGCATTCGTCTGGTTCTCAGACGCAAGGGCAGAGCGTAAAGGAGGATGAACTTATGGACTTTGAAAAATTTGAAAAGAAAGAATATTTCGTGAATCGCGAGCTGAGCTGGCTCAAATTTGATGAGCGTGTTCTGAGTGAAGCAAGAGATAAAAATCTTCCTTTGTTTGACAGACTGAAGTTCTTAAGCATTACCGCATCCAATCTGGATGAATTCTTTATGGTGCGTGTGGCGTCTCTTAAGGATCAGGTACATGCAGGATATCATAAAACAGACATTGCAGGAATGACAGCCAAGGAGCAGTTAAAAGAAATCAGTGTCCGTACCCATGAACTGGTTCATGTACAGTATAATACACTGAACCGTTCTCTGATCCCTGCGCTTGAGAAAGCCGGAATGCACCTGGTGGCAGCCCATGAGAATCTTACAGAAGCACAGAGTGTATTTGTAGACAGATACTTTGAGGATAATGTATATCCGGTACTTACACCGATGGCGATGGATTCTTCCAGACCGTTTCCGCTGATCAGAAACAAGACATTAAATATCGGTGCTCTGATCTCCAAGAAGGAGAAGAGTGATAAACTCAACAAAAAGGATAAAACAGGAGAACTTCTGTTTGCTACAGTGCAGGTTCCGTCTGTGCTTCCAAGGGTGGTGCAGATTCCGTCAAAGAAGGATGGAGATACCACAGTGATCCTGCTGGAAGAGATTATTGAAAGAAATATTGACAAACTTTTCCTGAGTTATGATGTGATATGTGCCCATCCTTACCGTATTATGCGTAATGCGGATCTTACCATCGATGAAGATGAGGCAGAGGATCTGCTGGTGGAGATCCAGCGCCAGTTAAAGAAACGTCAGTGGGGTGAGGTTATCCGTCTGGAAGTAGAGGATAAGATGGATGAACGCCTGCTGAAGATTCTGAAAACGGAATTTGATATCAAAGAGGCAGATATTTTTGAGATAAACGGACCTCTGGATCTTACCATGCTTATGAAAGTATATGGTGCGGATGGCTTTGATGCTTACAAGACACCGAGATATCAGCCGGCACCTGTACCGGAATTTCAGAATGAGAAGGATATTTTCCAGGTGATCCGTGAGGGCGATGTATTTCTGCATCATCCTTATATGAGTTTCGATCCTGTTGTAAATTTCGTGCGTCAGTCAGCGAAAGATCCAGATGTTCTGGCTATTAAACAGACTCTGTATCGCGTCAGCGGCAATTCACCGATCATTGCTGCCCTTGCGCAGGCAGCAGAAAATGGCAAACAGGTTTCCGTACTGGTAGAGCTGAAAGCACGTTTTGATGAAGAAAATAATATTGTATGGGCGAAGAAGCTGGAGAAGGCAGGATGTCATGTAATTTATGGTCTGGTAGGTCTTAAGACACACAGCAAGATCACACTGGTTGTGCGCAGGGAAGAGACAGGAATCCGCCGATATGTGCATTTGGCAACTGGAAACTACAATGATTCCACTGCAAAACTCTATACAGACTGCGGTATCTTTACCTGCGATGAACGTTTCGGTGAAGATGCAACAGCAGTATTTAATATGCTCTCCGGATATTCAGAACCGAAAAGCTGGAATAAGCTGATCGTAGCACCAATCTGGATGAAGGACAGGTTCTTAAGCCTGATTGAACGTGAGGCAGAGAATGCGAAGAAAGGACTCCCGGCGTTGATCCGCGCAAAGATGAATTCCCTCTGTGATCCGAAGATTATTGCAGGATTGTATTATGCATCTTCCTGCGGAGTTCAGGTGGAGCTTCTGGTAAGGGGTATCTGTTGTCTGAAAGTAGGAGTGCCGGGAATCAGTGAGAATATTCATGTCCGTTCTATTGTAGGGGAATTTCTGGAGCATAGCCGTATTTTCTATTTTGAAAACGGCGGAAACCCGGAAATCTATATGGGAAGTGCGGATTGGATGCCGCGTAACCTTGACCGCAGGGTAGAGATTGTTTTCCCTGTGGAAGATGAGAAGATTAAGAAAGAGCTGGAACACGTACTTGATCTGGAATTTAAGGATAATGTAAAAGCTCATATCCTGCAGCCGGATGGAACTTATGTGAAGCCGGATAAACGAGGCAAAGCCCAGATTAACTCTCAGATGGAATTTTGTATGGAGGCAACTGAGAAAGCTGCACTTCATAAACACGAAGAAAAGAAATCCCGCGTATTCATTCCGGCAGAGCCTGCGGAGGATATAGAGGAATAAGAAACAGTCAGAAACAGAAATAAATAATTGGGAAATGCCATGGAAAGCGGTGGAGCTGCCATGGCATTTCTTCTCTGGAACAAAAAATAAAAACCTTTTTTGTGGCAAAAACCGCGTAAATACACAATGTCATTAACTTAAAAGCAGAAGATATTTATTCCTAAAAGGATTAGATAT
>OLNH01001294.1_pt1 | contig 13648 bp, 10 predicted proteins | sample 1643101 | NCBI WGS metagenome assembly OLNH01 (sample SAMEA3136758, study PRJEB25190) | human gut metagenome | biome: human gut; feature: human-associated habitat; material: faeces | place: Austria | collected 2013
GTTTTCATTTTATTGACATTTCTCTATTTAACTGGACCTAAATATATACTAGCATTACAGCATCTTGAAATACTCAAGGAACTTGATAAAGAAGAAAAATCTCCTGTCGATATTCTTCTTCATCCTCAAAAAATTATCGAAAAAAATGACATTCGCCTATTCAATATCGGCTATCTTTATCTAAGAAACATTCTTTCTTCTCTTGGTTTAAAGAATATTTCTAAAACTATTTCTGAATCATATCATTTTAAATTTGATCTTTATTCCATTATCGCCGATCTTGTCTGTGCAAGAATAATTTATCCCGGGTCTAAACGCTCTTCTTACCTGGATGCCCGGCATTTTATCGAGTCTCCTGAATATAAACTGGAAAATGTATATCGTTCTTTGCCTGTTATAGCTGATAACCGGTATTTCATTGAAAGCCAGCTGTATAAAAACAGCAGAGACATATGCAAACGCAATGACAGTATCCTTTATTATGACTGCACCAATTTTTATTTTGAAATAGAAGATGAAAATGATATCTGTGAATATGGCAAAAGCAAGGAACATAGACCTAATCCTATCGTACAGTATGGCTTGTTCCTTGATGCAGACGGATTGCCGATTGCTGACTATGTCTTTAGCGGCAAAAGTAATGAACAGCCTTCACTGAGAGAACTTGAAAAAGAAATTGACAAGGATTTTGAATGCAGCAGATTTATAGTAGTTGCTGATGCCGGTTTGAATGGATGGGAAAACAAGATTTACAATGACAAAAAAAGAAATGGTGCTTATATTGTCACCCAGCCTATCAAAGCGCTTAATAAGAAACTGAAGGAATGGGCACTGGAACCTGCTGGATGGAAAATCTTTGGAAGTGACCGGACATTTGATATCAGGAAACTTGAGGATGTAATAATTATTGACGGGAAAAGTTATAACGTCCATGAATTAACACTTTATAAGGACAGATGGGTACCGGTAACCAAAAAAAGTGAGCTTACAGGCAGAAAAGAAACAATAGAAGAACATCTTATAATAAGCTACAGTACTAAATACAGAGATTATCAGAAAAGGATAAGAAACAAAAAACTCGAAAGAGCAGGAAAATTACTAAAAGATCCAGGGAATATAAAAAACAGAAATCAAAGAGATCCGAGATACTATATAACCAGACAGTCAACTACCGCAGATGGTAAAAATGCTGATAAAGATCAGTACTGTATCGATATAAACAAAGTAGCCGAAGAAGAAAGATATGATGGATTTTATGGAGTTGTTACCGATTTAGAAGATGAAGATATTTCACTGATCATCAAAGCAAACAAACAGAGATGGGAAATTGAAGAAAGCTTCATGATCATGAAAAGTGAACTTAAAACAAGACCAATGTATGTAACAGTAAAAGAATCTATTGAAGGACATCTTTTGACATGTTTTATAGCACTGCTGGTATACCGGATACTGGAAAAATGTTATCTGAAGGAAAAGTACACATCAGAAACATTAATAAAGTCATTAAGAGAAATGAATATAACACATCTTACAGGAAACTGTTATGTTCCATCATTTACCAGAACAGAAATAACAGATGATCTGGCAGATATTTTTGGATTCCAGCCATCAAGAGAAGTGTTGACACAAAAATATATAAAAAAATTTTCAAGAGTAGCAAATTCAAGAAAAAGTACGAAACTAAAATTAAAATCTGAATAAGTGAAAATGCCCATAAATTCAACGTTTATGGGCATTGCGCTCTAAAATAACTGTAAAAGATAGGATTTAGTGTATCAAAAATGTATCATTATTTCAATAGAAAACATAACAAATAATACATTAAGTGACAATATTATTTATCTGTATAAAAAATTACAGTATCAAAAATATATTTATAACAATCAATATTATAGAAACTTTTTATCAAATTTTTTAAATGCCTTATTTCCAACTAATATTAATTTATAAGAACTTTTTTCTAATTTACTAAGGGTATTTTTTGTATCACTATCCTTAATAGTAATTCCTACTATTGTTTGTGAAGTATCACCTAATTCTATTAAACTTTCAAAAAATTTGTACATATCTTCTGAAATTATACTGTGTTGATTTGGCTCATCAAAAATTAATACTGTAGGATGATTACCTCCCTTTTCTATTGATGTTTGAAGTAATGCAACTGTATATGCCCATATAGCACGTATATTATCACTTGCTGAAGAATCAAATTTCATATCAAACTCTTTAATAATCGGTAAATATGTATCATGCGAAATATCTATATCTTTTATATCCAAGACACTCTTATATCCATATCTATTTAAATTATAAATAAAAGTCCTCTTCAATAATTCTAATTTTTCTTGATCAAGTTCAGAAAAAAACTTTTTAGGTATCTTTTCCTTATTGTCTAAATATTCTTTCCATTGATTAGACAAATCAAAAAATTTTAATTTTACCTCCTCAATATAATCTACTAATAATTTTGTTTTTTCAATTTGATTTTGTAATTCGATTTTTTTATGCATAATTGTAGCAGAAACATTTTCATCAACAGAATATAAATCACTACGTATAACTTTTGCTAAACGTCTAAGAGAAAACATTTTTGATGTAAATGTTTGTATTTGCATATCTATCTTATTTTTATTATCTTCCCTACTTTCTTTTGCATAGTCTAACATTTTCTTTTGGGCCTCTAGATGTCTAATGTTTTCATCTAAACTCATAATTTGCATTCCTCCAATTACAGGTAATAAAGAATCCTCAACTTCTTGCTGACATACTGGGCAAATATTTTTAGAAGACATACAATCTAACTTTGAACCTATTTTTCTTAATCTTGCTGCATCTTTATTATTTCTTATATCATTTTCAATTATTTCTAGATTATTATTTAATACTTGAATTGATATTTTTTCGTCTCTTAATTCTTCTCTTAATAAATTTATATGTACCTCATAATTTCTTATTTCTTCCTCCACTTCTTCTAGTTCTTTTTGAAGGATATCAAAATTATCAACTACTTTAGGCTTATAATGCGATAAACTATCGTATTCCTTTTGAAGAGAGGATAAATATGTATTTATTTCATAATTATCCTTCAATATACGTATGCCATCTAACTCTTGTTGACTTATAATTTTAGGTTTTAAAGGGATTCCCATAATCTGAAAATTATCTTTATAAACTGTATTGAATGATTCTTTGACTAAAAATTCCCAACTATTTTTTATTTTAACTTCTTTTAATTTTATATCTTCTTTTTGCTTTTCATTGTTAAAAGTATCTAATCCTAAAACATACTCAATAACTTTTTGTTTAGAATCTTTAATACCTAAAAAAGGTATTCCAGAAAAAATATCTCCCCATCCATGTTTTTGTTCAATAAACATACACGAAAAAATCAATTGTAGATATAATTTTCTTTTATTACCATCTGTCGAAGTAACCTTAGGTAATTCTAAATGTAAAAATTTCTCCAGAAAATAATGATAACCTTTATAATTTAGGGATGCATTGGGCATTAAAACATACATATCCTCATAAAGAACATCTTTTTGATATATTTTATCTAATGTAGAATAATATACAGTAATTAACCTTGAATCTCTATTTTTCATTTTTGCTGTTCTAAAAACTGTAACTACTTCTTTTCCATTTGATATTTCTAAATATATTTTAGATTCTAATACAGATAATCTTTTATCTCCATCTTCAATATAAGTTTTATATGCAGAAGTTAAAACCTTTTCGCCTTTTCCACCAATTATTTCCTCAAATCCCAATCCATAATATATTGCTTCAATTATAGAACTTTTTCCACAAGTATTATCCTCACTAGCTAAAAAGTTTAAACCTATATCAAAGCTTTCATCAATGCCATATATACCATTATTTGTTTCTATTTCAATTCTTAGTCTATTAATCCTCAACATTTCTATACCCCCATAAGGACATTAAAGATTCAATTTTATTTGAACTCAATCTATATCCTATTTTTAATAAAATCTTTTTTTCTTGAAACATTAAATTATCATCAGCATTTATTTCTCTTACTAATTCTTTTCCCTTATCTGTTAATTTGAATGATCCATTTTTTAATTGAAAAATAAGATTATCAGCAAAAGCAAACTTTACTGCTCTATTTATGGCTGGATCAAATCTAACAAGTAAGCCAGGTGATTTTTCTTCCAAATAACTGTTTAAATCATTCATATATTCTTGAGTATTTAATGCATTAGATATAATATGTAGTTTAATCAATGTACATCCTTCTCTTCCATTGCAGCATAAAGCTATTATTAAACAAATTTGAGATACTTTATAACTAATTCTATAATTATATGGAACTGCATCTGGTTTAGAATCAAAAATGATTTCATTCGCTAATAAATAATTATCCACTATCTTCACCTACCCTCTAAACTGCATAGAACAGTCAGCTAACCACATACTTATTATATCTGTTTTTAATTCAATAATAGAAGCTTCTGAAAAGTATTGGCAATTAGCTTTCAACTTTGTTTCAAAATCATCTAAAATATCATTAAAAATATTGATATTTAAACTTTGATTAGTATTTAATCTAGTTTTTATATGCACCTGTTTTTTATAAGTCTGTTCTAAAGTATAAATATCTTCATATATTTCTGCATAAGATATTCTCAAAACCCTCATGATTTCCATACCATTTACATACGCTTTAACAAATGTATCTACTACTTCATTAAGATCTTCTTCGTTAATCGTATTCATTACGGCTATGACTTTTCTTCTTATGTTGTCTACTTTTTCAGAATCGCATTTTTCCCAATGAGGAGCTTTTATTTTTCTTATTGTCAAGTCTAATTTGGTATCTACTAATGAATTTCTAATGGTCTTTGTTATTTCAAATTTAAAATCTTCAGCCTGTTTAATGATAATAATAAAATCTTCACTAATATAATTATATTGTAGGGGATTTTCCTTCTTTTTCTTTAATACTTCCAATTTTTTAGTATTTGCATGTTTGATTATTCTTGAATCTTTATAGAATGGAATAACAAAATGCCACTCTTTTATAATTGGAACCCCTAAATCTTGCAATCTTTCTTTATATTCTGGTGACAGTAACTTTTTAATATCTTTAGATAGTTTGTCTCTTTGATGTTCATACAATTCATTATCGGAAAATTCTTTTTCTGGATAATAACATTGATTAACTATTCCATTTTGTGTAAAGCCCTCTATACCACCATCTCCTCCATAAATCGCAGGAATCTCTGTATAATGTTCTGATTGATATCTTATTCTATAACATGATTGACATAATTCTTCCCAAGCATCGCCATTCAGTTTGCCCTCATAAAAATCTAAAATCAATTTAATCACCACCTAATATATATTGAAATAACTTTGTATATACCTAATTTAATAAAATCGTAATTTAGTGTATAAGAATAATAATACAACATATCCAATATTTTACCTTTAACAAATTAAATTCTTTTACAACTTCATATTTAATATCAGAATCTACAACTTCAAAATGCTTTCTACCACAAAAGATTTTCTTTTTCTCTGAACCTATTAAATCATTAATGTTCTCTGTTTCTTTTGTTTCAGCAACAAAATAAAGCTTTTCACCGTCATCAGTATTTAGTACAACAACCCAATCTGGATTATATCCTCCTATTGGTGTATCAATTTTAAATGCACTTGGCAATTTTGCATAGAGAATAACATCATCATCATTTTCTGCATCTATCGCAAATGTCTTTTCAATTTCAAAATCATAAATAACATGATCAAACCCATTCTTCTTTGCAGTTAATTCTAGTAAATTCCTATTTCGATATCCATATAATTCTTCATCATTAAATATAAAATCTTGCTGATAATATTCATCTTTTTTTTGATTTTTAATACCTTCAGTTAAGTTTTCTTTTTTTACCGTTAAAAGTATTTTAGATACTTGTTTTATAAATTCTTCAGGATTATTATAGAAATCCTTTAGTCTTCCTGATTTAGCTATAACTTCTATAATTGTTTTTCGTAATAATTGAGTAGAATCTAACACTTCTGGCATATTACTTCACCATTTTCTATTTATTATCTAAAGGTAAGATTTCCATAATATCACTAGGAGAACAATCTAATCCCCGACATATTTTCACTAATACTTCCATTGATACAAATTCATTTTTAGAAAGTTTTGCTAATGTATTTTGACTTATACCAACCATTTTAGCAAACTCTGTCTTCTTTAAATTCTTATCTATCAGTATTTTAAAAAGTTTATTATAACAAATGTCCATATTCGACCTCCTTCAACAAATATCTGTTAAGTAACATTATAATATATTTTTGTAGATAAAAAAATAATTTCTTTGTATTTGACAAGATTTTTTTCAAATATAAAAAGTATTTTTAATAAAATAAATATCTATTTTTTATTCATCATATAATTCTTTATATGTCATGATATAACTTACAACAGTTTCTAGATATTACTTATAAAATTTTCTACAAAGTCTTTTAAATAAACTAAGCATATTATCACTTTGACAAAATGAAAGCATACCATCTAATTCATATTCAAGTTCTTTTTGTGAGATATCATTTCTATTACATAATTCTTCAACTATTGGAGAATAAAACATAAAAGCCTGCTCATATAATTGTTGTATGAACTCAATTAATTCCATTAATTCTTTATCTATCGTTTTTTATTACCTCATTTATCAAAACACATTTATCTTTTCCTACAAAAAAAAGTGAGTGTCTTACCCACTAATAGATGGACCCGGATCTTGCAACCAGCCCAACGAAAAGATTATTCCTATAAATAAACTATATCATAGCTATCGAATAATACAGATCAATTCAATATCTAAATCAATAACTTTAAAAAGATTTTTATAATATTAACTTATCTCTTTACGACAATTCCCAGTTCTTTATGAAAATATTTAAGAGTAGAATACTTATACTTTCTTTCAAATTGTTTGATATGTAATGGCACATGACCATTAACATGTTCAACATAATCATGTATATATTTTTCTAAATTCTTATGAATATGATTTTCTTGTTTTTCAAACTCTTTATATTCATCAATATCAATAGTGGAACTTTCACCAATATATTCATCTTTTGAAACAATAACAAGTTTAGAGAAGTCTAATCCTGATTGATGTTTTTTACTTCTACCAGAAAATTTAAACTTATAGCCGTTATTATGCTTCATTTCTGTTCTAAAAGGTACACATACATAACAATTTGCTAAATAATCAATCTCAAATAAAACAACATCATAACCTCTTCCTTCTTTTGTTAAAATTTCTTGATATTGATCATGAGGATAATCTTTATAAAATTGTTTACTCAACTTTTTTATTTCATAATCATACACTTTACTTATCCTCCTTTTCACTAAAAAAATAAGAGGAACCTGTTATAGATTCCTCTATCTTGCATCCTTGAGCCATTTTTTATTTTACCGATGTGTCTTTGCTCTCACACATCATCATCACTCGGTCACTTTTTATTTTACCGACGAGTCAGAACCGTCACTCGTCATCATAGGATGCCTTGAGATTGAACACCTCATTATTAATATGCACAAAATATGCATTTAATAACAATACAAATGAAAGTTTCCTTTCACTTATATTATACATATTTAAATAAAAAAGTCTATTATTTTCAATATTAAAATCAATCATCAATCAATAACTAACTTCTAAATTTATTCATTTCATATTTATATTTTAACCTTGCTTTTTCAAAAATGAAAATATTATTTTTGGGAATAAATTAATAAATGACTTATCTTCAAAGCAAAAAAAGTTCATTAACAATCACAAAAATTGATTATTTTAATTCCTAGTTCAAGTCTATTTTTACAATAATAGTTTTAACTAGGAATCATTGATTTTTTGACACTAAATTAAATTTTAAACATAGTAATAGATGAAGTTATTTCAAATTTTCTAACTCCTTTATTGCATCTAAATAATCTCTTTCTACATCACTAAATGTTCTTGCTTTATATTTCTGAATCATCATTCTCTATTGACCGTTAAAATGTTATCTAGGTATTTGACCCAATCTTCCAGTGTCATCACTTATTCACGCTGTGATTGTCTTTCTGCAAAATCAAAATATCCTGATACAAGACATTGCCTTTAGCTCTTTTTCATTGAGATAATTCTTTGCAATTTTTGCTTCTCTTAGTGTCAGTTGATTACCTGCAAAAGTAATTAAACCCATAAATTCCTTTTCAGCATCTGCTCTATGATAAATAACTTCATCTGCAGTCTCACCATGAATAGCATAATGAATCTTATTTTGTACTTTTTTAAAGAATTGAATAGAAATATCAGCTGTTGGATCATAATCAATACTTGTAGCATATATTTCAAGTATCTGTCTATAAAATCCTTTTTCAGATGCTCGAATATCTCGAATTCTTTCAAACAACTCTTTAAAGTATCCTCCACCACCTAATTCTTTTAAACAATCATCATCAAGCACAAAACCTTTTGTCATATATTCTTTAATAAGATTAGTTGCCCATATTCTAAATTGAACTCCTCGTTTTGATTTCACACGATAGCCAACAGAGATAATTACATCTAGATTTTAATATTCTATATTTCTTTCTACTTGCCTATTGCCTTCATTTTGAACTATTGCAAAATTTACAACAGTTGCCTCATGAACTAGCTCTCCTTCTTTATAAATATTTTTAATATGTCTAGATATAGTGAATTTATCTCTCTAAAATAATGATGACATTTGATCTAACGATAACCAAACTGTTTCATCATTAGAAGTTGTTTCTATTTTCACCAAACCATCTTCTGTTGTATAAATAATCATTTTTGAATTATTATCCATTCAGTAAGCCTCCCCCTTTTCTTTTATACTATTATATATTTTTTATAATCATTCGTATCATTTTTTTAACATTATTAAATTTACTTATTTTATATGTAATTTAAAATAATTTGATTTAGATAAGGTGGAGGAGTAATCTTCCAGTTTTTTATTTTGATTACTATAGTATTATTCTATGTGACATTTGTCATGTAAAAATGTTACATATTATACATTACTAATCAAACTAATAATTATATAATAACCATGTAAGCGATTTCTAAAAAAAGAAAGGGGAAAAATATGATAAAGAAAGTATTGAGTTTTATATTAGTTTTTTCGATGTTTTTTACAAATCTAACGTTTGTAAATGCATTTAATATGCCAGATGAAAAAACTGATGTTCCTGATGGAACATTTGAAAGCAAATTAGAAGCAAAAGAATTATCAAATTTTGTTTCTAAGAGTAATGGTGAAGTTACATCAAATGAAGATGGTGTCATGTTGAGCAAAAAAAATAATGATGATCATCATGCTTTATTAAATGAAGAAAATAAATATAACAGCTTTATTTATGAAGGGGATGTAAAACTTATTGATGGGATTAGTGCAGGATTAGTAATAGGAGTTGCAGATCAAGAAAATGTTACTAATTCTTGGTATGCAATTAGTTTTAATACTGAGGATACACAAAATCGTGCTCGATTATTTAAAGTAGAAAATGATACTGTTACAAATTACGCTTACATAACTGATGAAGAAGCTAAAACAATTGATTTTAGCGATACAGTACATATGTATATTGAATTTAATACTAGTGGTAATTATATTTTTAAATTATCAAATAACGAATCTAATCAAATTGTAAAAACTGGTAAAGTTGATAATTGGCAAGGGGGATATATTGGATTATTAACTTTTGATAGTAGTGCCAAATTTAGCAATATTAAATTTGTAGATACTAGTAAAACAAAAAATTTCGTAACTAATTTAACTGGTATTCAAGAAAATGAAAATTATTGGATTAGCGATATTGGAATTACAGGTAATTCTAATGGAGTAAATGATGCATTTTTGTTAAGTGAAACAGAGGGTGAAGATTTTGTTTATGAAGCTGATGTCAAATTTAATGAACGAAATGGTGCGGCATCATTAATTTTTAGAGCTAGTGATGATTTAAACAATAAGAGCATGTATGTTGCTAATATTAATGGTGCTAGTGGTGAAGCGCGATTATTTAAATTTGGACAAGATGATAATTATGATTTAGGTAAATCGAAATTTATTACTTTAGATGAAAATGATGAATATCATTTAAAAATAACAGCTATTGGTAAACATATTGTTTACTACATTAATGGTGAACTTGTTATCAATACAGCTGATTATACAATGAATACTCGTAATGAAGATTCTCATTATGGACAAAACGATGCTCTTACAAGTGGTAAATTTGGATTATTAACATGGAATGGTAATGTAACATATCAAAATGTAGAATATACATCTTTAGATGATACAAATTCACCACAATTAGATAATTTAAGTGTTGCAAGTATTAATGGTAAAGTTGATAAACAAATCGCTTTTGCAAAAGGGCAATATGTTTATATTACATATGTTACAAATAGTACGACTGCAGTAAGTTTATTACCAGAAATTAAAAATGATAGCGAAATTATTGCTACTAATGAAAATGGGGAAATTGTAGATATTAATAATTTACCTGTTACTAAAGATTTACAGACTTATACATTAACAGTCCGTAATGGAAATGCCAAAGTTTTATATCGTATTCGTGTTCATCGAATGCAAGAAGATGAATCATATTATAATGAAGATTATCGTGGACAATACCATTATTCAGTAAAAGATGGTTGGGCTAATGATCCTAATGGAATGGTATATTATAACGGAAAATATCATTTATTTTATCAATATTACGATTCATCAACTTGGGGACCAATGCATTGGGCTCATGCGACAAGTACTGACTTAATTCATTGGCAAGAACAGCCAATTCAATTTTATCCAGATGAATATGGTACAATGTATTCTGGTTGTGCAGTAATTGCAAATCATGAAACCGCACCTTCAATATTTAATGAAGGAGAAGAAGGTTTAGTATTCTTTATTACAGCTAATGGTGGTAATGGCGGAGATGTACAAAAAGTGATTGCCGCTTATAGTAAAGATGGCGAAACATTCCATAAATATGATGAAGGAAAAGTTTTAATTAATTGGACTGACGACTCACTAAAAAATACAGCATTTAGAGATCCTAAAGTATTTAGATATGAAAATAAATGGTTTATGGTAATTGCAGGGGGTCCACTTAGAATATATTCATCAGATGATTTAGTTAATTGGCAAGTTGAATCAGTTTATGGTGATTTACATACTGAATGTCCTGATTTATATCCATTAGTAGTTAAAGATGAAAATAATCAAGATACTGGTGAAGTTAAATGGGTTTTAGATCGTGGTGGTCGAAAATATAAAATTGGTGATTTTAAACAAGTAAATGGAAAATGGTCTTTTGTTCCTGAAGAACAATATGCAAGTACTAATGCTAATGGTATGGGAAACGAAGACAATGATGGAATTATGAATTTTGGTCCTGATTCTTATGCCGCAATGACTTATTATATGGGCGATTTTGGAACAGCTGATAATTTTAAGGCACAAGATATTATTGCAATTAATTGGATGAATACTTGGGATAGTGGTTTTAATAATGCAATTCCTAGTGCTAATGGAAATAATATATTTAATGGTACATTTAATTTACAGTTAAGATTAGGAGTTGTAAAAGACGCTCAAGGAAAATATTATTTAACACAAACACCAATTGATGAATATAAATCATTACGTGATGAAGAAAATAAAATTGAATTAAATAATGTGACTATTGATGAAAACAATCAATTATTAAATGATTTTAAGGGTGATAGTTACGAAATTGTTGCTAATTTAAAACCAGATAGTACATGTAGTGAAGTAGGTTTTAAAGTTAGAACAGGAAATGATCAAGAAACAATCGTTAAATATAATTTACAAACTCAACAATTAACAATTGATCGTTTAAAATCTGGAATTCTAGTAGTTGCAGGAGAACGAATTAATGTTTGCAATCAAAATGTTTCATTAAATGCTGATGGTTCAATTGATTTACATATTTATGTTGATCGCAGTTCTGTAGAAGTATTTACAAATGATTATACAGTTGCAGGAGCAATGCAAATTTTTGCTAGTCCAGTAAGTAAAGGTTTAAGTGTCTATAGTATAGATGGTAATGCTACTGGAAATATTACAATATATCCAATGAAAACAATTTGGACAGATAAATTAACACCAACTAAACCTCTATCTGTAGGAATTGATAAAACTAATATCAATGGCTATGTAGGTGATGAGTTTACATTAAATAGTTGGGTTTCACCAGCTGAATTATCTCAAGATTTAATTTATACAGTTGATAATAATGATGTTATTTCGTTAGAACAAAATGGTAGTCAAGCTACATTAAAAGCATTGAAAGCCGGTGAAGCAACAATCACTGTTGCGGCTAAACAAAATCCAAATATTACAAAAAAATGTTCTGTTCATATTTATGAAAATAATTTTAAAACAAACTTAAGCGATTTTGAAGCTGTAGGTGGTAACTGGTATGTTGATGATGAAACATATATAGCAAGTCATAATGACAATGGATTCATGTTTGCTAATAAAATTAGTACAAATAAATTTAAATACGAAATTGATGCTACATATCAAACAGGTATATTAAATTTTATTTTCCAATCACAAACAAAAAATGTATGGGATGGATGTTATTCATTACAATTAAATGGAAATACAGTACGTTTATTTGATTTTAAAGATGATTATACATTTACAAGTACAAATAATTTAGCAATAGCACCTGACAACAAATATCATATGGAAATTAATGTTGATGATAATAAAATTGTTGCATTAGTAAATGGTGTAGAATACATAAATCATGTAATTAGTGAATCTGATCGCCAATATGATGAAGGTTATGTAGGTTTAGGAATATTTAATACAAATGCTAAATATCAAAATTTCTACGTTACAACAGATACACCAATAACTCAAATAACATCTAAAATACCTGATCTATACCCATCTATCAATGCTAATTTAGAAGATATCAAAGCACTTTTACCAACAATGGTAACAGTTGCTGGGGATGATAATTTAAATAAAAAAGAAATGGCAGAAATTACATGGAATTTAGATACAATTGATGTTAATGTGCCAGATACTTATAGCGTAACAGGAACAATTGCAAATGGTGTTACAACAACTGTAAAAGTAATAACTCGTTCAAATAAAGCTTTAGCTGATTTAGTAGCTAAAACATATGATGAAAAAGATTATACATCAGTTAGTTATCAAGAATACTTGAAAGTATTAGCAAATGCTAAAGAAGTATTGAGTAATGATGATAGTAGTCAAAAAGAAATTGATACAGCATATTTAAATTTACAGTTAGCTATTGAAAATTTAATTCCAATCAATAGTATCAACAAAACAGCATTAAAAATTGCAATTGATTTAGCAAATGTAATCACAAATGAAGATTTAGAAAATGTAGTGCCAGCAGTAGTAGAAGAATTCAAAGTGGCATTACAAGAAGCTAATGCAGTTTACGATAATGCAAGTGCTTCACAAGTTGAAGTAAATAATGCATTTGACAGACTTGCAAGTGCAATGCATATGTTAGACTTTGTAAAAGGTGATAAAGCAGCATTAGAAGCATTTATTAATAAAG
>OLNH01001304.1_pt1 | contig 13508 bp, 11 predicted proteins | sample 1643101 | NCBI WGS metagenome assembly OLNH01 (sample SAMEA3136758, study PRJEB25190) | human gut metagenome | biome: human gut; feature: human-associated habitat; material: faeces | place: Austria | collected 2013
GTTGGGACATTATCAATCTTGATATATTAAGACATTATCATATTTGGATCAGAAATAATTAATAAATATGGATAAATTTATTGACAAATAAGTTATTACAGTGTAGAATGCCACGTAGAAAGACAAAGGCGTCTTTAAGAAATACCTTTTTAAGGTTATCTTAAAGTCGCCTTTTTTCTTGTAAATCATAAAAAGGAGATGATAGATTTTGACAAAATACATATTTGTAACAGGTGGGGTAGTATCAGGCCTTGGAAAAGGAATAACAGCTGCTTCATTAGGAAGATTACTAAAAGCTCGTGGACTTAAAGTGGCTTCACAAAAATTAGATCCCTATATAAATGTTGATCCAGGAACAATGAGTCCTTATCAACATGGTGAGGTTTATGTTACTGAAGATGGAACAGAAACTGATTTAGATTTAGGTCACTATGAAAGATTCATTGATGAAAATTTGGATAAATATTCAAATTTAACAACAGGTAAAGTTTATTGGAATGTTTTAAATAAAGAAAGACAAGGAAAATACTTGGGGTCAACAGTTCAAGTAATTCCTCATATTACTAACGAAATTAAAGAATTTGTTTATAATGTTGGTAAAAGCTCAAATGCTGATGTAGTAATTACTGAAATTGGTGGAACGACTGGTGATATTGAATCACAGCCATTTTTAGAAGCAATTAGACAAATATCATTAGAAGTAGGTAAAGAAAATAGTATTTTTATTCATGTAACATTAGTTCCTTTTATCAAAGGATCTAACGAACATAAGTCAAAACCTACTCAACATTCTGTTAAAGAACTACGAGGTATGGGAATTAATCCGGATATTATTGTGCTTCGCTGTGATGAGCCATTGGAAAAATCAATTTTTCAAAAGATTGCATTATTTTGTAATGTAAAATTGGAAAATGTTATTGAAAATATCACTTTACCAAATTTATATGAAGCCCCAATCATGCTTGAGCAATCAAATTTTTCTAAAGTAGTATGTGATGAGCTTAATTTAAAAACGCCGGAACCAGATTTAAAAGAATGGCAAGAAATGGTAGAAAAAATAAAAATGCGACCATTTGCAATAAATATTGGTTTAGTAGGGAAATACGTTTCCTTACATGATGCTTATTTATCAGTCGTGGAAGCTTTAAATCACGCTGGATATTATCATAATAGCCATGTTGAAATTCATTGGATTGATTCGGAAATGATTAATGAAGCTAATTATCAAGAAAAATTAAAAGATTTAGATGGTATTATTATTCCTGGTGGTTTTGGTGATCGTGGTATTGAAGGAATGATTTTAGCGTGTAAATATGCTCGAGAAAATAACTTACCATACTTTGGAATTTGTTTAGGAATGCAAATTACAGTTATTGAATATGCACGCAATGTTCTTGGTTTAAATGAAGCTGACTCAAGAGAATTTAATGAAAATGCTAAAGATAAAGTAATTGATTATATGCCAGGACAAAATGATGATATTGATAAAGGTGGTACGTTAAGACTAGGAGCTTATCCATGTATACTAAAAGAAAATAGTATGATTAAAAAGTATTATGGAATAAATAATATTAGTGAAAGACATCGTCATCGTTATGAATTTAATAATGATTATCGTGATGTTTTTGAAAAAAATGGTCTTGTTTTAAGTGGGATTTCACCTGATGGTAGACTAGTTGAAACAGTTGAATTAAGCGATAAACCGTTTTTTATTGGGGTTCAATTTCATCCAGAATTTAAAAGTAGACCTAATCGTGCGCATCCTCTTTTTGTGGGATTTATTGAAGCAGCATTAAAGTATTCAATGGGAGGTAAATAATGGCTATTAACGAAGAATGTGGAGTTTTTGGTGTATATTCGCCAAATAAAAGTGATCTTGTAAATATTGTATATTATGGATTGTATGCTTTGCAACATCGAGGTCAAGAATCTTGTGGCATTGTAGTAAATCAAGATGGTGTATTTTACAGTCATAAAGATTTAGGTTTATTAAATGATGTGTTTTCTAAAGATAAATTAATGAGTTTTCCTAAAGCAAATATGGCAGTTGGTCATGTTCGTTATGGAACAACTGGGAAAACCAATCGCAATAATTGTCAACCAATTGAAGTTAATCATCAAAAAGGAAAAATGGCTTTGGCTCATAATGGCAATTTAAGTAATGCTTTTGAATTACGTAATGAGTTAGAATTATCGGGAGCAATTTTTCATTCAACAAGTGATACCGAAACAATTGCTTATATCGTTACTAAAGAAAGACTGAAAACTAATACGATTGAAGATGCTTTAAGTCAAGCCATGAATCAATTAGATGGAGCCTATTCATTGATTTTAATGTCTTCACAAAAATTAATCTGTGCTCGTGATCCTTATGGTTTTAGACCACTTTGTTATGGTATAAACGAAGATGGGATGTATGTCGTTGCTTCTGAAAGCTGTGCTTTAAAAGCAGTTGGAGCTAGTTTTGTTAGAGATATTGAACCTGGAGAAATTGTTATTTTTAGTGAAGATGGCGTAGTTTCTAGAAAAGAACATTGCAAGACAAAAAAGAAAAAAACATGTATTTTTGAATATATCTATTTTGCTAGAGGAGATTCAGTTATTGATGGTATTTCGGTTCATCATTCAAGAAAAGAAGCTGGAAGACTTTTAGCAAAATATCATCCTGTTGATGGCGATGTTGTAATTGGTGTTCCTGATTCGGGAATAGATGCTGCCCTTGGATATAGTCAAGAATCTAAAATCCCTTATGAAATTGGTTTTATTAAAAATAAATATATTGGACGAACATTTATTTCGCCAGGACAGTCTTCAAGACTTAATCAAGTTAAAATCAAATTAAGTGTTATTGAAGAAAATGTTCGAGGTAAAAGAGTTATTTTGATTGATGATTCAATTGTTCGCGGAACAACTAGTGGCTTGATTGTTAAGTTATTAAAAGAAGCAGGGGCCAAAGAAGTTCATATGCGTATATCTTCACCGCCATTTTTATATCCGTGCTATTACGGTACTGATATTGATTCTAGTGAGCATTTAATTGCCTGTAAACATAGTATTGAAGAAATTGGAAATATTATTGGTGTTGATTCACTTGGGTATTTACCGGTTAATGAACTTAAATCATTAATTAATAGTGAGGATTATTGCAGTTCATGTTTTGATGGTAATTATCCAACTAAAATACCTAGTGATACAAGAAAAGATCGTTTTGAAAAACCGTTATTAAAAGAAAAGTAGAGAGGTAAATATGGAATATAATAAAAAGATAATTTTAGAAGATGGTAGTGAATATTATGGCAGAAGTTTTGGTGCCGATAATGAACGAGTTTGTGAAATCGTTTTTAATACATCAATGGTAGGATATCAAGAAATTATTTCGGATCCTTCATATACATATCAAGCAGTAGTCATGACTTATCCGCTAATTGGCAATTATGGAATAAATGATGATGATTTTGAAACTTCGATTCCTACAATTGGAGGCTTAATTGTAAGAGAATATAATGATTTTCCATCAAATTTTCGTAGTTCGTCAACGCTTTTTAAAATAATGGAAAAATATCATATTCCAGGTATTTATGGAGTTGATACTAGAAAAATCACAAGATCAATTAGAGAACTTGGAAGTAGAAAAGTATTAATTACATCAATTGATACGCCATTAGAAAAAGGTTTAGAAATTTTAAAAAATAGTGAGATTTTACATGACGCTGTTAGTAAAGTAAGTACTAAACAAATATGGCATAGCGATGTTGAAAATGAAAAATATCATGTTGTGGCAATTGATTGTGGAATTAAACACAATATTATTAGATCTTTAAATAAATTAGGATGTAAAGTTACGATCGTTCCTTACAATACAACTTCTAGTGAGATTGAAAAACTAAATCCTGATGGAATCTTTATTTCAAATGGTCCTGGCGATCCTCAAGATGTGATGGTAGTAGTTAATACAATTAGAAATTTAATAGGGAAATACCCAATTTTTGGAATTTGTTTAGGACATCAAATTATTAGTCTTGCATATGGAGCAAAAACTTACAAAATGAAATTTGGTCATCGTGGAGCTAATCATCCAGTTAAAAATTTATTTACAAATAAAGTCGAAATTACTTCACAAAATCATTCCTATGCCGTAGATAATGATAGTCTTAAACAAACTGCTTTAGAGATTACGCATATTAATTTATTAGATAATACAATTGAAGGTGTAAGATCACTTAAAGATAAAGTCTTTAGTGTACAATATCATCCTGAAAGTGCTCCAGGACCTCAAGATAGTGCCTATTTATTTGATACATTTATTCAATTAATGGAGGAAGAAAAAAATGCCTAAAAGAACAGATATAAAAAAAGTTTTAGTAATTGGTTCAGGACCGATTGTCATTGGGCAAGCAGCTGAATTTGATTATGCGGGAACACAAGCATGTTTAGCGTTAAAAGAAGAAGGGTATGAAGTCGTATTGTGTAACTCCAATCCAGCAACAATTATGACAGATACAACTATTGCAGATAAAGTTTATATGGAACCACTAACTTTGGAATTTATCGCTAAAATCATTCGTTATGAACGTCCCGATGCTATCTTACCTGGAATTGGTGGTCAAACAGGGCTAAATCTAGCAATGCAATTAGAAAAAAAGGGAATCCTAAAAGAATGCCAAGTTGAATTATTAGGAACAAGAAGTAAAAGTATTGAACAAGCTGAAGACCGTGAGTTATTTAAAGAATTGTGTACTAGTTTAAATGAACCAGTATTACCATCAGATATTGCAAATTCAATTGAAGAAGGAATTGAAGTGGCAAAGAAAATCGGTTATCCGGTAGTTTTAAGACCAGCCTTTACACTTGGTGGAACTGGTGGTGGATTTGCTGATGATGAAAAAGAATTAAAGGGTTTAATAAAACATGCATTAACATTATCACCAACTCATCAAGTATTAATTGAAAAAAGTATTAAAGGTTATAAAGAAATTGAATATGAAGTAATTAGAGATAAAAATGATTCAGCAATTACAGTATGTAACATGGAAAACTTAGATCCCGTAGGAATTCATACCGGGGATTCAATCGTTGTATGTCCTTCACAAACATTGACTAATAAAGAATATCATATGTTAAGAGACAGTGCTTTAAAAATCATAAGAGCATTAAAAATTGAAGGAGGCTGTAATGTTCAGTTTGCTTTAGATCCTAAGTCATTTCAATATTATTTAATTGAAGTAAATCCTCGTGTTTCTCGTTCAAGTGCCTTAGCTTCAAAAGCAAGTGGTTATCCAATTGCTCGAGTATCAGCAAAAATTGGAATTGGGATGACGCTTGATGAAATCATGCTTGCTAATACACCAGCCTTATTTGAACCAGCATTAGATTATATTGTAACTAAAATGCCAAGATTTCCATTTGATAAATTTGCAGATGCCAATAATTCATTAAATACCCAAATGAAAGCTACTGGTGAAGTCATGGCTATTGGTAGATCATTTGAAGAAAGTTTATTAAAAGCAATTCGTTCACTAGAAATTGGATTAGAGCATATTTATAATAGTAAATTTGATGAATATAGTAATGAACAATTATTAGAGTATATTAAAATTGGTACTGATGATCGTATTTATGCAATTGCGGCTTTATTAAGAAATAAGATTGACATAAATACAATTGCTAATCTTACCGCAATTGATATGTTCTTTTTAAAGAAAATAGAAAATATTATTGAACAAGAAACTAAATTAAAAGAAAATCCATTAAATATTGAAACTCTTAAAGAAGCTAAACAAATGGGCTTTAGTGACAAAATAATTGGTCAATATTGGCATCAAAACGACCTTGACATTAGAAACTTAAGAAAAGAAAACAATATTATACCAGTATATAAAATGATTGATAGTTGTGCTTCAGAGTTTTCTAGTTATATTCCATATTTTTATTCAACATATGAAGATGAAAATGAATCAATTGTTTCTAAAAAAGAAAAAATTATTGTTCTGGGATCTGGTCCAATTAGAATTGGTCAAGGAGTTGAATTTGATTATTCAACAGTTCATGCTGTTTCAACAATTAAAAATTCAGGTTATGAAGCAATTATTATCAATAATAATCCAGAAACAGTGTCAACTGATTATACATGTTCTGATAAATTATATTTTGAACCACTATGTGTTGAAGATGTAATGAATATCATTGAACTAGAAAAACCAATTGGTGTGATTGCGACTTTAGGAGGACAAACAGCCATCAACTTAGCCAATCCATTAAGTGAATTAGGTGTTAAGTTAATTGGAACTGATTGTACAGGAATTGAAAGAGCTGAAAATCGTGATGTTTTTGAAAAATTACTTGATAAATTAAATATTCCTCAAGCTAAAGGAAAAGCTGTTACTAATGTTTTTGATGGTTTAGAGGTTGCTAGTGAAATTGGATATCCAGTTTTAGTAAGACCAAGTTTTGTACTTGGTGGAAGAGCAATGCAAATTATCAATAACGATGAACGGTTAAAACATTATTTAAAAACAGCAGTAGAAATCGATGAAGATAAACCGGTTTTAGTTGATAAATATATTAGAGGTAAAGAAGTTGAAGTTGATGCTATTTGTGATGGTAAAGATGTATTTATTCCTGGAATCATGGAATTAGTTGAAAGAACTGGAATTCATTCTGGGGATTCAATTAGTGTTTATCCAACTTTTAGTATTAGTGAAAAGGTAAAAGATACGATTAAAGAATATACTACTAAATTAGGATTAGGAATTGGTATTATTGGTTTATTTAATATCCAATTTATCGTTGATAAGGATGAAAATGTATATATTATTGAAGTAAATCCTAGATCATCAAGAACAGTACCATTTTTATCAAAAGTTACTAAATATAGTTTAGCTGATATCGCTACATATGTTATTTTAGGAAAAAGTTTAAAAGACCAGGGTATTATCGAAATGTCACCTGAACACGCTAAAAAGTATTATGTAAAAGTACCAACATTCTCATTTTCTAAATTAAGTGGGATGGACACTTACCTATCACCAGAAATGAAATCTACTGGTGAAGCGATTGGTTATGACAAAAAACTACATCGTGCAATGTATAAAGCCTTAATTGCTTCAGGAATGTCAGTAGCTAATTATGGAACGATTTTTGTTACAATTGCTAATGAAGATAAAGAAGAAGCATTACCATTAATCAAAAGATTCTATGATATGGGATTTAATATTGAAGCTACTGTCGGTACAGCTAATTTCTTAAAAGAAAAGGGAATAAAAACAAGAATTAGAAAGAAAATTAGTGAAGGCAGTGAAGAAATCCTAGAATCAATTCGTGCTGGTTATGTAAGTTATGTAATTAATACTCGTTCAACGATGTCATCACCTTCATCAAATAGCGATGGGGTAATTATTAGACAATGTGCAATTCAAAATGGAGTAACGGTGTTAACATCTTTAGATACTGTAAAAGTAATTTTAGATGTTTTAGAAGAGACAACGATTAGTATTTCTAAAATAAGCGATTAGAGAAACTTTTGTTTCTCTTTTTGTGTTATTAGAAAAATAATTTATATATAATATAAATATTTTAGAGTAAATTTTATACTAAAAATATAAAATTTGTAATGAATGAAAACTTGACAATTATTTATATTCAAGGTATGATGTTTTCTGCTTAAAACAATATAACTAAAACCCTTTGGGGTGTGGATTTTTCAAATTTAATTATATTTTCGCCACACAATTTCCTATTTAGGAATGTGTGGTATTTTTATTTTATGGGAGGTTATTATGGAGCAAATTTTAATGAAAGAAAAATCAATCTGGCGTCTTGTTTTTATTATGTCAGTTCCTAATGTTTTATCAATGCTTGTAAATTCATTGTATAATATTGTTGATAGCTTTTTTGTAGCTCAAATAAGTGAAAATGCAATGACAGCATTATCATTTGTTTTTCCAATTCAAAATCTTGTTACCTCGATTGGTGTTGGTTTTGGGGTAGGGATTAATGCAGTTATTGCTTTAAGTTTAGGAGCGAAAAAACAAAAAATGGCTAATCATGCAACTTCATTAGGGGTATTTTTAAGCTTTTTGCATGGCTTGATTCTTACGGTTATATGTATTTTGATCATGCCGTGGTTTTTAAGTTTGTTTACAGATAATCAGGAAATTATTTCAATGGGAATTGAATACTCTAATATGGCATTTTTATTTGCTGTTTCTGTTAATGTCGGAATTGCTTTAGAAAAAGTTTTTCAAGCCTTAGGAAAGATGAAGACAACAATGGTTGTGTTGATTGCCGGTTGTATTACTAATATTATTTTAGATCCAATTCTTATTTTTGGATTAGGTCCGATTCCTGCTATGGGAATAGCCGGAGCAGCTTTAGCAACCGGAATTGGTCAAAGTTTAGTTGTATTTCTATATGTTTATATTTATATTAGAAAATCTTTATCAGTTAAAATAAAAACAAAACTAATTAAACCTGAAAGAAAATTAATAAAAAAATTATACTATATTGGTATTCCAGCAACTTTAAATATGGCTTTTCCTTCATTATTAATATCAGCTTTAAATGGGATTTTAGCTACATATTCACAAATCTATGTAACGATTTTAGGAATTTATTATAAATTACAAACATTTGTATATCTTCCTGCAAATGGAATTATCCAAGGAATTCGACCATTAATTAGTTTTAATTATGGAGCAAAAGAATATCAACGTATGAAAAAGATTTATCATACAGCGTTAGGTTTTTCTTTAGGAATTATGTTTTTAGGAACAATTCTTTGTTTCCTTGTTCCAGAGCAGTTAATGAGTCTTTTTACAAAAAATCAAGAAACAATCAATTATGGAATTGAAGCTTTGCAAATTATTAGTATTGGTTTTATGGTTTCCACAGTTTCAATTACAACTTGTGGAGCATTAGAAGCTTTAGGTGAGGGGTTGGCTTCGCTTATTATTTCAGCTCTTAGATATATAGTTATCATCATTCCAATTGCGTTTTGTTTAAGTAAATGGATAGGAGCTAAAGGCGTATGGCATGCTTTTTGGATCAGTGAAGTAATTGTATGCGGTATTTCTTATTTGTTGTATCGAAAATTTTTTGTTATAAAAAATAGAGAAATTGATCAAGTAATATAAAAAATAGAAATCTGATTAGATTTCTATTTTTTATTATAAACAGTGTATAACAGTTGACAACAGTTTTATACTGTTATATACTGTTTATAGATAGGAGGGAGACAATGAAAATAATTATAAATAATTCATCAATGACACCGATTTATGAACAAATCGTTGATCAAATCAAAGCAATGATCATAAATGGTGAATTGGTTGCAAATACAGTTCTACCTTCAGTACGTTCTTTATCTAAAGAATTAAAAATAAGTGCGCTGACAGTAAAAAAAGCATATGATCAACTTGAACAAACAGGTTTTACTATAACTGTTCATGGTAAAGGAACTTATGTTAATGCCTCAAATAAAAATTTAATTATTGAAGAACAAAGAAAAGAAGTTGAACAAGAAATAGAAATGGCAATTCAAAAAGGTAGACGCTGTGGTTTGAGCGATGAAGAAATTAGAGCGTTATTTGAATTGATGATGGAGGAATGAGTATGTTAAAAATTGATAATCTAAAAAAACGATATGATTCATTTGAACTTGATTGTTCTTTACAAGTAAAACCAGGGTATATTACTGGCTTAATTGGTCAAAATGGCGCTGGGAAAAGTACAACTTTTAAAGCAATTCTTGGTTTAATTAATTTTGATAGTGGCAAAATTACAATTTTTAATAAAGATATTAAAGATATTACAATTTTGGATAAACAAAAGTTAGGAATCGTATTATCCGATTCGGGGTTTAGTGGTTATTTAAGAATTATTGATATAATTCCTGTTTTATCAAATTTATATAATAAATTTGATAAAGAATTTTTTATAGAGCAGTGTCATCGCTTAGCTTTACCGATGAATAAACAAATTAAAGGATTTTCTACAGGAATGAAAGCTAAATTGAAAATTTTAGTAGCAATTAGTCATGATACAGAGCTTTTGATTCTTGATGAACCAACATCAGGATTAGATGTTATGGCTAGAAATGAAGTGTTAGAAATGCTAAGAGAGTATATGGAAAAAGATGATAAGCGCGCAATTTTGATTAGTTCACATATTTCAAGTGATTTAGAAAATCTTTGTGATGATTTATATATGATTGATAATGGAAAAATAATTTTTCATGAAGATAGCGATGTTTTATTGAGCAATTATGCTTTATTGAAAGTTGATGACAAGCAATTTAATCAATTAGATAAGCAATATATTTTAAGATACAAAAAAGAAGGTTTTGGTTATTCTTGTCTAACGAATCAAAGACAGTTTTATATGGAAAATTATCCAAATATTGTAATTGAAAAAGGCAATATTGATGAATTGATTCCTATAATGATTAGAGGTGTAGAAAATGAAGGGTTTAATAATAAAAGATTTTAAATTATTGATGATGCAAAAAAGTTTTTTTATAACTTTAGCGATTGTTGCAATATTTTTTGGGATAACAACAGATACTATATTTGTAATCGGTTTTTTAACAATGATTTGTTCGATGTTTGCTTTAAGTACTATTAGTTATGATGAATTTGATAATGGAAACGCATTTTTATTTTCACTACCGATTACAAGAAAAGGTTATGTTATTGAAAAGTATATTTTTGGAATTATGCTTGGTGTTATATCACTTATTTTATCAACAATAATTGCATGTATATTAACGTTATTTTTAAATAGTACAGTTACAAATGATCTATTTTTAGTTGCATTGATTTATATCCCAATCGTGTTAGTGTTACAATCATTAATGTTGCCTTTACAAATAAAATTTGGTAGTGAAAAAAGCAGAGTTGCAATGTTTATGGTTTTTGCAATAATATTTATTATTGGTTATGGATTTAATGAACTAATTAGAATATTAAATATTGATTTTACACCATTTATTAATACGTTATTAACGATGAATATCAGTATGATTTTAGTAATTGTTATGATACTATCTTTAATAATAATGTTTATATCATGTAAGATTAGTATGAAAATAATAAAAAATAAAGAGTTTTAAAATCAGGTTAACAACCTGATTTTATTTTAAATTATGAGACTTTTATAAGGTGTTATGTTAAAATAATTATAAAATTTAAAGATATAAAAAATTTTTTAAAATGTTAGATAAATGGGGTGAATGATATGAAAAAAATAATTATTGTATTAATTGATATGTTGTTTTTGGTTACAGGATGTCAAAAACAAGAAGAAAAGAGTGTTGATTTTTGGATGGCAATAGTTGATGCAACTAAGGATCAATTAGAAGATAATTGGTATCAAAATGATGATTTTTCTATTGCTGTTGAAGATTTAGAAAATGCAAAAGATGCTGATCATCCTTCTTTGACAATAAGAAAAGAAATTAAAGAAGAAGAGGCTACTAAAAATGTAATGTTTTCATTGCAAAATGAAGATGAAAAATCTCTTGAATATATCTATGAAATAACTGAATCTGACGGTAAGAGTCAAACTTTAAGGATTAAAGCAGAAAATGAAAATTATAATGAATATACATTAGATTATGAAGATTATGATGCTAAGGCAAATGGAAAATTATCAATTGGTAAAGATAATCAAATTACTTATGATAATGTGCCTTTATTAAAAGAAACATTACTAATGTCTTTACAATTACTAAATGAGGTTCAAGCAGAATTTGACATCAATTTACAAGATTACAATTTTGTCAATCTTCCACAATTAACAAACGATCTAGAAATACCACCACTTAATCAAGTTAGCCAAGAAACATCATTAACAATTGATTATTATTCATCGCCTCATGCAAATGCTAGAGGATATATGTTGAGTGATTATGTAAAGGTTAGTAAAGATTTTGCAACTATTGAATTTGGTGTTTATAACCTTGATCGTGAAGATTATGATTTAAAAAATGAAGCTACATTAAAGAAGCGTAGTCTTGATAATTGCTATGATATAGTTCAAAAAGGTGATCCAGATGTTAATTATGCAATTTATTTTGATGACAACAAGGCATATATGTATGATCAAACAACTAGTGATAGCGATATTGAAAACGATGTTAAAAATAATAATGCATTACAAGCTCAAATTATTTTACAAATATCTAATGAATAAAAAAATTCCCGATGGGGATTTTTTTATTTAACTATTAAAAATAGGAAATGCTGGTGGATTTATTGTAAAAAATGCAAAAAGAATAATTATTACGATCATTAAAACTATCGCAAAGTGATATTCGATCCCTTTTCCATGACGGTAATAATGTAAACCAAGAATTTGACCAATTGCTAAAGAAACTAATAAAATCAAAATATCAATAACCAAAGATTCAATTCCAAAAGCTTGACTATAAAAATAAAATAGCATTGGAATTGCTATAATTGCACTAATCATAGCAATTAAAGCACTAGTAAACCAAGTATTGACAAATAAATCTTTTTTTCTAAACAAATAAAAAATAGACCACCAAATATAAATTGGTAAAACAACCATTTTAGTATGTTCAAAAATACTTTCATTAATAGGAACAAATAAACCAATAATAAAACATTCACCAGTTAATGAATACAAAAAATGAAATAACGAACTAACAACAAACAAAACTAAAATACCAATTAAAGTATATGTTTCTGGTTTTATTCTTTTTAACATAGAGCCCTCCTTAAATAAAGTATATCAATAATAATTGAAAATATGACAAGATGTGATGAAACGATTAATTTATTTTTGTTTGTGTTATTAAGTAATATATTAATAATATGAAAAAGTTTTATAAAATCATTTTTATTTCTATGATAAGGTGATTGAAAATTAAAATAAAGTATAAAAAATTGGTAAATGAATTTTGTTGTTTATTTAAAAAATAAGCGGGTATATTTAATTTGATGATGCATAGACTGTTATTAAAGGAGGTCTTGATTGTTGAGAAAAAAGTTAATTTCTCTTTTTATTGGTAATCCAATGGAAAATCAAATTATTATTACTTTATTAAAAGATGGTATTAGTTATATACTTAGAATTGAATATTTATGTGATGATGATAAAATAAAAGAAACTAATCATGAAATTGATAAAGATTTGGTGTATTGGATATTTTGTAATTTAAGAGTAATGGTTGATCAAAATGATTATATTGATAATAATGATGAACTTGCTAATATGAAAATATATTATGGGGATAATAAGTATTTGGAATATAAGCTTACTAAAAAGATTTTGAAATGTTTTACGGGATTGAATGATGTTATTAAATATATGTATGGGTATATTGATGATAGTTTAAATAAAGGCGTGTTTATATAAGTTAGCCAATTTATCAATGTTATATTGATAGTTGGCTATTTTTATAATTAATCACATAAAAAAAGAAAAATGATCGCTAAAAAAGTATAAGATAATGAGGTGATCAAATTGGTTAAACGAATAGATAAAAT
>OLNH01001305.1_pt1 | contig 13506 bp, 8 predicted proteins | sample 1643101 | NCBI WGS metagenome assembly OLNH01 (sample SAMEA3136758, study PRJEB25190) | human gut metagenome | biome: human gut; feature: human-associated habitat; material: faeces | place: Austria | collected 2013
TGCTTCTTAAAAAATCTACCATTTCATCATAATAGCCATTATTATAAGCACTTTGTAAAGGTACATCGTATTCATCTATTAAAAGAATTACTTTCTTTCCATAATGCTTATTTAAAAAGATACTTATATTGTATAGAGCATCTCTTAAATCACTCTGTGATGATCTTTTATGACGATAATCATTCAATGTTTTCATTTCTGTTTCACTTAGATATGAGCTTGAAAAAAGTTCTGAATAATCTTCTGTGATTTTAGAAACCATAGCTTTAAATTTATCAATTTGCATTTCCATAGTTTCTCTTGATAAATCTTTAAACGTTAGAAACATGACTGGATACTTATTTTGATGTATCATAACTTCCTGATTATTTGTAATCTTTAAATTATCAAATAAGTAAGTATTTTCTTTTTCTTTATTAGAAAAGAAATAATAAAGCATACTCATATTTAATGTCTTTCCAAATCTTCTTGGTCTTGTATAAAGCATAACCTTATCACTTAATACATCTTCAATCAGCTTTGTTTTATCTACGTAATAATAATTATTATCCAGTAATTCTTTAAAGTTTTCTATACCTGTACTTATACGCTTCATTATCTTCTTTCCTTTCCTAAATATTTTTATCATCCATATTATAACATAGCCATTATTCAAAAACATATTAATTTAGCTATATTTATATTTTCATCTTATCATAGTACTAACATTAAAAGCAGGATTTTTCCCTTTATCCTGCTTTTGTAATAATACATTGTTTCTTATAAAAGGATATTCCATATCCAATTACATTTTCATATCCTTCTTCCTGCAGTCCTTCGATATATTTTTGATCAATGATCTGCTTACTCGCTTCATCGCTGTCTTTTCTTAATTCTTTAATGTTTTTAGAATGCTTACATTCTATTATAATCGCTTGATCATCAATATACATTGGTAATACTGCTATATCAAATCTTCCTTCTCCGCTTTCTCTATTGGATTTGACTGTATATCCATCTGCATTTAAAAAACCTACTAGAAATCCATGATAAAAGTTTTCATAATTATCAAAATAACTGATACTGTTTTTTAAAACCTGATTTAATACTTTCTGCGCTTCTTTTTCTTTTTTTACAAGCAATAAATCTATAAAATCATCTCTTCTTTCTTTCTGATAGCTTTCAAACCAGTTCATAAAGATATCTTCATATATATATTTAACTTCTTTATTTGGGATAACAAGTTCATATGTATTACGTATTTCTTGACCTTCTTGATCATACCCCTTGTTTTTAATTTTTAAATAGCCGGTAAATAATAGAAAACTGTAAACATTGTCATTCATATCTTTGACATTTTTAAAATTCATTTCACGATATGTTAATTCTGGAACTATCTTCTTGATGATACTTTTTCCATTAATCAGTTGTTCAAATTCTTCTTTCATTTTCAATGTTGCATTTTCTATATATAACCTTACTAATTCATTACTGCTTGTATTTGCCCAGAATGATATAGCTAAAAATTGATCATCTGATAAAAGTTTTTTAATGTAATTTAAAGCACTCCATGGATTATAGATCTCTGTTTTACCAAACAGATAACCATCATACCAGTCTTTGATCTCTGGACGTTTTTCTATTAAATCATAATACTTTAATAAATCATCTATTTCTTTTTGTGTAAAACCAAAACAGTCAGATGCTTCTTTATCAGTAATATTTCTTACTGTAAAGTTATTTAATCCTGTAAAGATGCTTTCTTTTGATATTCTTAAACATCCTGTAAGAATACCTCTTTCTAATGCATCATTTGTTTTTAATGCTGATGAAAACATGCTTCTTAAAAAATCTACCATTTCATCATAATAGCCATTATTATAAGCACTTTGCAAAGGAACATCATATTCATCTATTAAAAGAATCACTTTCTTTCCATAATGCTTATTTAAAAAGATACTTATATTGTATAATGCTTCTTTGAGCTCATCTATATTTGCTTCTAAATTATGATATTTTTCCAGCCAAATTTTATCCCTATTATTTAATAGTGAGCTATTAATAACATCTGGATATTTATCTATGATACCTGCTATAATTGATGAAAATTTATATACTTGTGACTGAAAATTATTATTATTCATATCTTTTAAAGTCAAGAAAATTACAGGATATTGATTCTGATAACTTTTTGCTTCCTGTTGTCTTGAAATATATAATCCATCAAATAGATATGCATTTTCTTTTTCTTTATTTGAAAAGAAATAATAAAGCATACTCATATTTAATGTTTTACCAAATCTTCTTGGTCTTGTATAAAGCGTAACCTTATCACTTAATACATCTTCAATCAGCATTGTTTTATCTACGTAATAATAATTATTATCAAGTAATTCTTTAAAATTTTCTATACCTGTACTTATACGCTTCATTATCCTCTTTCCTTTCTCAATATATGTTTTATTATACCATAGTTGGATATAAAAGTCATTTTGTCATATTCATTACACTGATTGTTATTTATTTTATCTGTTACATATAAATCTAAACTTTCTAAAATATTTAACACTTCACCAATACATGTCAACATCTAAGTCTTTCGATACTTCATTTTTTCATTACTTCATTCATCTCCCTTATAAAATACTATTTACAAAAAGTAATAGCTTATATATATTATTATGCGATAAATAGAAATATTATATAGAAATTTAAACATGTTACGTTAAAAACATAAAATTATGAACTTATTTAAATATCTGCATAAAAAAACAGGCAATAAGTATAATAAAATACTTATGCCTTATTATAACGTTGATTCGTTCCAATTTACATAACAATCAAGCATCTGTTGCCCTGGCACTTCATCTTTTCCTTCAATTTGATCAATAACTATTTTAGCAGCTTCTAGTCCTTCTTCAAATGCTGGCTGAACTATTGTCGTCACACTAGGTGAAGAAAAATTTACCCATTCCATATTATCAAATCCCATTAACCCTAAATCAGGCATTTTTTTTCGATGATGTTTTAATGCAATAAACACTGTTGGTAGAGCCCAACAATTTGGAACAAATATTAAAGTTTTTTTATCAAAATTAATTCTTGCATCTAAAAAATCAGCAATCACTTCTGGTTTAACCTGACCATTTTCAATAATAAAAGTTTCATGACTTAAATCATTATCAGCTAATGCATCAATAAAACCACTCGCTCTTTCTAAACGAGTACTAATTAATTGTGGGTCAGCAGTTAATAAGAAAAATTCTTGATACCCTTTTTCTATGCATCTAGTTGTCGCATCATATGTTGCTTCGTAATTATTTGTTTTAACCCATTTGGTTTTCAAGTCATATAATTTACTATCAAAAAAGACCATCGGCTTATTTAATTCTATTAATTTTTTTGATATTTTTCTAAATTGTGCAGTTGGCTGAATAATAAAACCGTCTACGCCCATAGATAGCATTCGTTCAACATATTTTTCTTCTCGTTTATGGTTATAATCACTATTGCCTACAATAATTTGATAACCATCTTTACTTGCCGCTGATTCAATTCCCTTTACTATCTGATTAGAAAAAGTATTTGTAATATCTCCAATTAAAACCCCTATCAACTTACTGTTCTTTGAATTCAATGATCGAGCAGCAATACTAGGATGATAATTAGTTTTCTTTATAATTTCTGCAATTTTGTCTTTTGTTTCTTTGGACATTTTCTCAGTTTTACCATTTAGATAAAATGACACTGTCGTTTTAGAAGTCCCTGCCATTTCAGCAATATCTTTAATTGTTATCTTACGATCATTTTCCATATTATCTCCTCGAAAATTTTATATTTTAATCTTAGCATAGAAAATCCTTTTAGTAAAAAGGTTTACTAAAATTTTCATATATAAATATCATTTTTTCTTGAAAAAAGGATTAAAATAATACTTATGTATTAATTTTAATCCTATTATATTCTTTAGTGACTAGTCTTTCTTTTAAAGTTTGTTAAAAACAATAAGCCAGATAAACAAATCATAGCTAAAAGTTGACTAATCTCACTATCATCACCAGTATCTACTGAAACAATTGTATTTTCTTGTTTATTGCTTTCACTATCACCAACAGAAACTGTTCCTTCATTTTCTTTTTCTACTAAAACTAATTGATTATAAGCAGTTTTTAATTGATCATATAATGACTGCACTTCTAAAGAATATATTTTACCATTTTTAGCATCTATTACACCTTGTTTTGCATTTTGTAAAGCTAAACTAAATCTTTGGAAACTATCATTAGTGTATTTATTATCATCATTATTAATATTTTCTAACTCACTAATTAACGCTTCTAATTTACTTGTATCGGCTAACTCAATTTTGCTTAAAGCAACATCTCTAGTGTTATACATTAATATTAACTTCTCGTCATTTTCTATTTCCGCACTACTATTAGTTATCTTAGTTCCTAAACGTAATGATAATGTAGCATTAGCTGGATCATCTTCATTTTCAACATGAACATAAACAATTCGATTATCATGACTAGCAGATTCTAAATAATAGAAAGCTGCACCAGTACTCTTTAAAACAAATTTTTCATTATCACCAATAGCAGTTTGATTAGCTTTAATAATATTTTCCCCATCAATTAGCTCATCAGTAACTGATAAATAAGTGTTTGTAGTAACACATCTAATTGCATAAGTTCCATCTTGATTATTTTCAATTTGGAAGTATGGAGCATCAGCTTTTTTACTTGAAGCTGTAACTTCTCCAGTTTCAGTAACTGTAAAATATGAATTTAATGTTTCTGGAATGTTATCAACAATCTCACCATATTTTTTTACATCATTCCATGTTCGTTGATACCATGGTTCTAATCTAGTTCTAATTTGGAAAAATGGCTGACATACATCAGTTGGTTCACCGTTGTATGTTGTAAGAGTTCCAAAATTTAAATTATCATTATGAACATATCCTTGTGCTCGCATTGCCTCAGCTGCTTTTTCCATCCAAGTAATATCTACTCCATCGATTTTAGAATAATATGCTAGCGGTAATTCGTAAACAGGTCTTAATTCACCACGATTAATTTTTTCACTATCAATTTCAGTCCATTTAGTATTTCCAAAAACATCTTCTAATGGTTCCATTTTCAAATTATCAGTATTATATAAATTATATTGAGCAGCCCAATTAAATGCTCTAGCTAAACGATTATTATATAATTCATATAAGTTTTGCCCTTGATTTAAAGCTACTTGACAAACTTCTGCCATATAACCTATTCCAAGTTGAGCATGAGCTTGATCACGGAAACTTTCAACTGATTGTCCCCAATCACTTACATAATTAACAATTGAACCATTAACATGGATATCCTGATATAAACTAACAGCACGATCATAGATTTCTGTATTATCACAAATCACACCAATTGATACCATCGTAATCATCGCTGCAGTATCCCAGTTACCATTAGCGATCATCGGCGCTCCTAAATCTTCTATTACTGGATAAATAACATTTTCTAATAAGCTTTGGAATTGTTTAAAATCCTCATCACTATAACCGCTATATCCACCATGATAATATTTTAAAATTTCAGCAGCATTGATATAACGATAACTGTTAATACCTGCTCCTAAGATTCGATCACGACCATCAACAATTTTTAATGTTGTAGACCAGGCATTTAAAATATTTACAGCACAATTGGCATACTTATCTTCGCCAGTAATTACCCATTGTAAAGCATTATAGTAAGCAGCATTACCACCTTGTTCAAAATTACTAATATTGCCATGCCCGGCCGGATCACCACGTCCAACACCTTCTAAAGCAACTGTTTCATAATTACTAGAAGACATGTTATCTGGTACCATTGTTTGCAATTTTTGATAATCTGAATACCATGGTTCTTCCTTATTGGCAATGTGTTCTTGCATTTTTTCTAAATCTTCCATTGAGTGAGTTACTCCTGGATGATTAAATACTCGTACATTTAAAGTCACTTCTTGTTTTGATTCACCAGTATAACTAACTGTAATCTCATTATTTCCAACTGATAAGTTTTCTACAGTAGCATTAAATTTTTTACCATCAAAAGTGACTTGTCCATTTTCTACTGTATAATTAGCACTATCAGTATCGTTGTTTACAGGATACCAGCTCAAATTAACTTGATAGCCAGAAACTTCCTGCATTACTTCTAATTTTTCATGACCACCGACATCTTCAAAATAAAATTTATAAGCATCGCGATTATTATTAGCAGCAAATAATTTATCATCATCCATTTCAATATAAGTAGCATAATAACCAGCATCATCACGATAAACAGTTAAATGACTAGCAATAGTATAATAATTAGATTCAGCATAATATTCTAGATTAAAGCGTTCATTCCAGTTAACTTCATTAGCTGTAGCTTTAACTTCATAACCATCACTGATTTTATTGTAATAAACCTTATTTTCATCATCAGCATCAAAATAATTCTGGATTGTTAAGTATTTATTGTTATCTAAACATTTAATAGCATAGAATGTTTTAGCCCAGTCGATATCACTATCTTGATTGTATTCATATTTTTGATAGTCAAAGATATATAAACCAAATACTGATGCTTCTTCACTATTTGTTGTTACATCAAAACCTTCATTTTGATCTAATTTTAAATACTGACCATCTTCATTTTTAATCTTAAATATTTTTTGGCTAATAATACCACTATCATAATAATTATCTTCTATTTTAACAGCATTAATATCTGATGGTTTTTCATCTGTTGTTAAACTAACCTTTAAATATGGCCCTGTTTCACTTCTTGATGAATAAATTTCAGTTGCGCTAACACTATCATTATCAACATCTTTAGTAGTTATATGTAAACTGATTGTTTCTTGCCCTTTACTTAAAGCATTTTTAATCATTTCAGTTAAATCAATTTCTGTAACATTTCCCATTTGCTCTAAAGTAAGCGTATCAGCTAAATCACGAGGACGATTATTGTAAGTAATATTCGTTACATCCCATAAAGTAGTACTATCACTATTTTCGTCTGCTCGTAAAAATTCACTACATTCAGTTATTACAAAAGTATTTTTAGTATTTCCTTTCAAATAACTTGATTGTAAAGTAATATTTTCAATTTCAGTTACATCAATATCAGCAATATTCAAACGTAAATAAACATGTCGACCTTTTCCAATAATTAAATTATTCGAAGTTTGGAAATTTGCATCTGATTGACTTTTATTAACAAAACTATCAGATATTACATAATTATCGTCTACTTCAGGTGATGTTGTTTCAACTAACAAATTAGGTCCATTAGCTGATCTTGATGAATATACTTCTGTAGCACTGACACTATCATCATCAACATCTAAAGTTGTAATATGTAAACTGATCGTTTCTTTATCATCTTTTAAAGCAGCAACAACCAAATCAGTAATATTTAATTTGTCAACATCACCTTTTTGACTAATAGTTTGATAATTACTTAAGTCTAAAGGACGATTATTGTAGGTAATATTTGATTCATCCCATAGCTGCGCACTTTCGTTATTATCATCTATTCTTAAATATTCACTACATTGATTGATTACATAAGTATTATTATAATTCCCTTTTAATTTTGTGGTATTTAAAATAACACTTTTTATTTCATCAACATTCATTTCTGTTAAATCAAAACGCATATATACATGACGGCCTTTACCTAGAATTAAATTATTAGAATTGGCATAATTATTATTCTCTTGTCCATTAAAATTAGAAACAAAGGCATCATTTAATAAATAGTTCTCTTTAGCTTGAACAAACCCCAAAGTTGAAAACACCAACAATAAACAAATAAATGATGTAAACACTATCTTTATTTTTCGCATTTTGCTATTTTCCTGGTATATTGTAATTGACTCATTTAATAGTCATCTACAGTATACCTTCTCCTTTCTATCAACCTTGTTTATCCGTGGTTGATGACGTTTAAGTTATTCTGTAAAATATTGAATATGTGAATGTAGATTTGTATTTTTTTCCTTGTGGCTTGACTACTTTAGAAAGGATCTTACCACACCTTATTCCTAAACAATGATGAGTTAGATGAGTCTTGAATTCCTATTTTGCACCAGGTTTTGTGGTCTAAGTGTTGTGGATACCATTTCACATAATCTATTAGGAAAGGATGTTTTATCATGAAGTTAGTTGGAATCGATATTGGAAAAAACAGACACTTCTTTTGCATCATGGATAAAGATACAGGTGAACTTATTATTTCGCCTACTTCTTTTGCCAACTATAAAGAAGGATTTGATTTTCTTGTTCAAAAACTTAAACCTTATTCTAAATCTTCTGTCTTGATTGGTATGGAAGATACCGGACATTATCATTTTGCTTTGTTAAAGTATCTCTTAGATCAAAGTTTTACTGTTGCCTTGATCAATCCCAAAACGACCGATTTCACGCGCAAGCTCCAAGGTGGTATCACGAAAAATGACAAACTTGATACGCTGACTATTTGCGATGTCTTAGATACCCCCAAACGTAAGAAACAGTATCGTATTACAAAGGTTGACAGTTTCGACCTTTATGAACAAAAACAGCTGACTAGACATCATCATAATTTAAAAAAGGAAATAAACGTCTATACAAATCGTTTACAAAAATGCATTGATGTTGTGTTTCCCGAGTTTAATAGTCTATTCAAGTGCAAGTATGGTACTGTCTACATGAATGTACTTAAAACATTTGGCAGTGCTGAAAATATTGCCAGTGCTGATATCAGAACCATTCGTAAATGTTTTGACATCAAAGGCAGAGGTGGTCGTATCTCTCTGACCGCTGAAAAACTTAAAGAGTGTGCCAAATCTTCTATAGGCATTTCTTCATCTGCAGAAGTGATTCAAATCAAGCATCTCATTAGTCAAATTGAACTTATTCATGATCAAATCGCTGAAATAGATAAAAAAATAGAAGAGTTCTCTGTTCAAAACAACTCTCCTATCCTAAGTATCCCAGGAATTTCTCATTTCTCTGGTACCTCTATTTTAGCCGAATTAGGAGAGATAAGCAACTACTCCAGCGCAAGAAAAATCATTAAATTTGCAGGAGTCGCTCCTTTGCATTATGAATCCAGTCAGTTTACTGCACAGCATACCGCTATTACAAAGAAAGGATCTAAATACTTGAGAAAGACCTTATATCAAATCATACTGCCTGTGATCAACAATAATCCAGTATTCAAACAGTATTATCAATTGAAGCTTTCTCAAGGCAAGGGACATCGTTGTGCTCAGGGACATTGTGTAAGAAAGTTGCTTAGAATCATTTATCATCTATTAACTACAGGTCAGCAGTTTGACCCTGAACTCCTGAGATAGTAAATAGCCATATGCAAATTTTAAAAATACCTTTTTCAAGGTAGTTTTCATCATGCCCAAAAACTACAAATACATATTCACTTTTTAAAGAACTTTACTAGTTGATTCATAAAATCAGGAAGTTTATTATTTTCAGACTTTTTCATCAAAAACTCTTGATTTTTATATAGTTAGCTTTCTTAAATTATTTTCAATCACTTTTTCCCATTACCATTATCTGACTTAAAGCCGGAAATAAAGACTCTTCATCAGACATCTTTAAATTTGATAACATTATCCACTCTACTTTTCTTGGTTCAAATTCAATTACTTGTCTTCTCCCAGTTTTAACAAAATTAACTTTCATTTTTGAACCATCAGAAAATGTAATCATTCCTTCTTGCCACCAGTTATCATGAGGAAAATCGGCTCTTAAATAAATATATACTTTATCAATTTCAACAGCTTTTCCAAAATCTATCTTCAGCCAAGCATCGCTTTGTTGATTAATTCCCCAAGATTCATGAGGCCAGCTACCATGGTTGCTTGTTTCAAAAATACCATCGATAGCATTTCGTGGAAAAAATTGTGGATTTAAATTAGCAACATTAGTTGATGCATGAGGATAAAGGGTATTATTGTCTAAAGCATCAAAACAATTTTTTGCTACATTTCGATAATTACCTAATTCACTTTTATCAATACTACTTACATAACCAAAATGTCGAATATCACTAAAAGCTTTATTGCCATATGGTTTACGCTGGTCATCAAATGGAATTTCAAATGTATATTGATAGTCCTTTAAATATATCCAGCTTTCATCCAAACTATCATCTAAACGCAGTTTTAAATAAATATTATTAGTATCACTAACTAATTTTATTTTATCACCTGGATTATATTTACCACGATATGCAATCGTTACTTCATCCTCTGCCTGATTACTTAAAAGAATCTTATCTTCATTATTTAAAATCATTAATTTTAATAAAGCCATTATATCTGCTCCTTTGTAAATAGTTCAATTTTAGAAAGCATATCTTCAATAATAAAATAATTATTTAACTGAAAATATACACGAATATTACGATTATTTTGATTATATATATAGTGATGATCTTCATCAAAAAGAGGTGCTGCTATTTCTTTGTAATAACTTTTTTGTTCTTCTAATAAAACTCCGATTGCACCTGAATCTCCCATGACCCAACATTCACTATTTACCCAGGGTTTTTGTTGATAATTATCTTTAATAAAATTTTCTAACTGATCATATAAATATTTTCCCAACGCTCCCATTGGTTTTACTCTTAATTTTAACTGTGCTAAAGATACTAACGTTGTTTTATAAGCATTACTAGGAATTTGCCATAGAGCTACTTGACTAGCAAATACATAGTTAGCTGCTAATAAATCATTATTCAAATTACATTCATGGCTACCATCCGGATAGCATCCACCACCGACCCAAATAGCAGTTAACCTGCTTTCAATCTCTGGACATTTTAAAAGGGCTGTTGCTAAATCAGTTAAAGCTCCAATATTTACAACATATAATGGTCTTAGATCATCTTTTAAAGCTTCTTTAATTATTAATTCAGTTCCAGCACTAACTTCATAATTTTGATAATCAGATATTTTTCCATCAGCTCCAAGTACAATAGGATACTCACCATAAGTATTTGTCAATTTAGCTAATTTAACCATTTCATCATATGACATTTGATTAGTTCCTGATTCTCTAAAATGACCAGCAACCAGCCCCTTAATAATAAATTTTTTACTCAACAGAGCATGAACTAAAGCATATTGATCATCCGCCTCATTTTTGGCATCACTGCAAATAATTACTCTAATTTTATTCATATTATTATCTACTTATTATTTTGATAAAAATGACTGAATACAGCATTTGTATCCTTATTAAAATTATCAACTGCAGTAATTCCAATCATCGCTCCAGTATATGCCCAGCCAGCAGCATGTTCATCACTTAAAATTGATGTATCTAAAACAGGTCCAATAGCCTCATAATCACATCCATCGAATGAATAATAAAATTGCAACTTATCTTGTTTTACCCTAACTTTGAAATGTACTTTTTTGATTTCATCAGGGATATAAACATAATTGCCTTGTAATGGTTCTTCAAAATTAAAATTATCATTTTTTAAAATATTAACTACTCGTTGTCTTTTCTTTTCATCATAACCGATATACAAATAATAAAATACCTTAGTATTGTAATAACATGTAAGTCCAGCAGTTTGATTATAATGATATGGCTCAAATTGCAAAGAACATCCAGCTTCAAAATCAAAACTGTTGAACCTTCTAGCGATCAATGATTGGTTAAATAAAGACGTTAACGAATCGCCACCTTTAACTTCAATTCCTTCATTTATAAACTTAACTTTTCTTTCAAATTTAGTTCTTAAAGATAACCAGCCTTCTTTAATTAAATTAATATTTTTAAAGTCTGTTTGATAATCTCTTTTTATTTCTTTATTAACTGTATTTTTAGGTGCTATTACTTTTACCAAAGGCGTATTATCTCCTTGAACCATTCTTGGCCAACCATCAATCCACTCTATTTTTTGAAGTGCTGTTTCTCTACCTAAAATACAAACATCATGATTATCAAGATATCTAGCACATAAATGAGTCATATACCAGCCATCATCAGTTTCTACAAAATTTCCATGACCAGATTTTTTCAAAATCGTATCTTTTTGCCAGGCAGTAATTAGCGGATGATATGGTGAAACTTCATATGGTCCCCAAATATTTTTTGAGCGTGCCACACAAATCGAATGATGTCTACCAGTTCCACCTTCAGCTGCAATAATGTAATAATAACCATCTTTTTTCATCAAATGAGGCCCTTCAGTCCCTCCAGTTGGACTACCAGTAAATACTACTTTAGCTTCATTGACCATACCTTTTTCAAAATCAAACTCTTGCAATACCAATCCATTAAACTTTTTATGACCTGGTAATGGTCTAGGATCCCATTGAGGATTTAAAACATAATGTTTATCGCCCTCATGATACATTGATGGATCAAATCCAGATGCATTAATAAATTTTGGTTTACTCCAAGGTCCATCAATTGTTGGAGCAGTAATCACATAATTTTCAACATCCTTAAAATAACCATCAATTTGTTTAGAAACTGTATACACTAAATAAAAAGTTTTATTGTAATATGTTAAAGCTGGAGCCCAAATTCCTGCTGAATCAGGAATTCCTAATAACTCTAAATCATTTAAGATTGCTCCATGTAATTGCCAATTAACTAAATCATCAGATTCATAAACACTTACTCCTGGAACCCATTCAAAAGTAGAAGTAATAATATAATATTTATTTTCCGCCTTACAAATACATGGATCAGGATGAAACCCTCTTAAAATTGGATTAATTATCTCACTCATTACTATTCTCCTTGTATAATATATTTTTCGATTACTTCACTAACCCCATCATGATTATTATCTTTCTCACTTACAAACATAGCTATTTTTTTTATTTCATCGTTAGCATTTTTCATCGCAACTGATAAACCTGCCTGTTTTAACATTTCATAATCATTTTCATTATCACCGATACAAGCAACTTCGCTCATATCAATATTCAAGTAATCCGCTAGTTCTTTAACCGCGCTTCCTTTATTAACATTTAAATCAGTTATATCAATATAATCATAATCCGATTTAGCAACCGAAAATAATTCTGTATTTTCAAAATCATTTCTAATTTTTAAGTACTTTTTTAAATCAGGTTCTAAAATAGATAGTTTAATTATGTTATTTTCAAAAACTAATCTTTGATATTCTTGTAAATCTTTGGCAATAACATAATCAGGTTTTAAACCATTTTTTTCTAACTGTTTTTTCCACGCTACAGATACATCAGTATTTCTAATTGAAAAATTAGCTGTATTAAAAGCACCAGCAGCTTGATTTGAAGTCACAATATCAAAAGCTTTTTCTAGTTTTTCTTTAGATAAAGAATGTTCGCTTATCGATTTACCATTGACTTCTACATAAGCACCGTTTAAACAGATTATTAATGGCTCAATTTCAATACTTTTAAATATTTGATACAAAGAACTAGATGTTCTTCCAGATGCCAATGCAATTTTGATTCCATTTTCAGCCGCTT
>OLNH01001309.1_pt1 | contig 13493 bp, 8 predicted proteins | sample 1643101 | NCBI WGS metagenome assembly OLNH01 (sample SAMEA3136758, study PRJEB25190) | human gut metagenome | biome: human gut; feature: human-associated habitat; material: faeces | place: Austria | collected 2013
GTTTTTTATCCATATTTTCCTCATTAATTAAAAGCAATACCTCATTAGAAATAATAGTCAAAGCATTCAACAATACTAATATTTATTTTTTTTTAAATTATAGTATATTTTTACTTAACTCTATAATTATTTTTACTATTAAATATTTGATAGTTAAAAGTCAAACACATCAAAAAACATTGAAATATACTTTATTTTTATCAATATTTTTAATTACATACTGTGGGTTATCATAGCTTATAACATAATATTTTAAAAAAGCATTTGATACGTGGTTAGAAAAACTAAGAATTTTAAATTCATTTATACTATCAAAAATACCTACTCTTACAAATCTCGCACTACTAAAATAATTTACGCATATTTAATACAAGAGCAAAACTTTTGTATACCAACATGTTCTTTACTTTTTATATTGTTTCAACTTGTAAAGATATCATTATACAAAATACATCTCATCATCAATACCTTTTAAATATTCTTACTCATCGGCATCTTCATCTAAAGTTTCTATTAAAAAACTAACCGGTCTAAATCCATCATTACACGATATCAGTGCCGATTTTGGATTTTTCATCCAGCCATTATAAATATTTTTTCCACCATGGGCTAAAGTCATCACAAAAGGTGAAATACTAGTCCATGCACTTTCACACATTTCATCAGGTTTTTGCCAACCATTAGCAATAAACACTTGTCCTTCTTTCATATTGCAAGCATGTTCCATTGGATTTTCATATTTTTCCATCAAATCTTTATAACATGCAATTTTTACAACAGTTATCTTACATTTTTTCATATTCATTTCCTTCTTTAAAAAATTTATTTAATATTATTCCTAATTTTTGAGGATTATCTATATTTACTTCATGACCTGCATTTTCAATTATTTCTATATTACTATTAGTTATTCTTTTTTTAAGTTTCAATGAAGCTGGTTTATTAGTTTTATCTTTATCTCCACATACTATAAGTGTTGGACAGGTTATTTTTTCTAAATCATTTTCAAAATTTAAATTCATCATTGATTTTGATAAATTAATAAATTCATATTTATTAAATCCAATTTCTTTAAACATATTATTTGGCATTAGTTTAAATAATATATTTTGGAACTTTAGCAATTTTTTAGGCATTATATATTGAGTTGCAACTAATACTAAAGAATTAACTTTATCTGAATTTTCAATTGTATAATGCATTGCTAAAATGCCACCTAATGATAACCCACATATACTAATCGGTTCGTTAATTTGTTTACAATATTCATCAAAAACTTGATATAAACTAGAATAACTTACTTCCTTACCATCAAGTAACTCAATCAAATTCAAGCAAATTATATCATCTTTCATTTCCATAAACTCAATTGTTTTATTATAACTAAAACTATTTTGTCCTAAACCATGTAATAAAATATATTTCATATTTTCCTCCATTTATTTTTATAATAAAAGTCTACTCATTAAAATAAGTAGACTCAATAATAGTAAATACTAGCAAAATTCTTACACGGTTTATTTAACCATATTTCTCTTATTAATATCAAAAGCAACACCTACACTAACAAGAAGATTTGTGAAATAATAGCTAAAACATTTAACAAACACTAGTATTTACTTATCTCTAAATTTATTATAACACATATTTTTAATAGATTCTATCATTATTTTTACCATTCAAGCCAATATAAATCATCTATCTTTATTTTCTTTCCATTGTTTAAAACTAATACCTTATTATATTCATCAATTTTCTTTATACTAGCTAAAACTGTGACATATTTTCCTCCTGATTTTTTTAAATCAGCTTGAAAATAAGTTATTTTTATTTCAAGTAATTTATCAAGATTTAATAAAATATAGTTTAATTTATTATTTAGTATTTCTTTTTGATTTTCATCTAGCTCTTTTTTTGAATCAGTAATCCGACTAGCTTCATTGATTGATTCTTTATGACCTGTCAAGGCTGCAAAAGGGGCAAATTGAGCTGCTCGATCAATTATTTTCATTTGAGGATGTTTTGATGATATGTGACGTGGCATATTTATAATATCATCATAATTATGAATATCTTTTTTCATTATTTCTCCTTTATGCTTTATGTCCACCTATTGTTTTATTACGTTCTATTGTTGTAGCACCTTCTTTAAGATTCATTCCTTTTAAGATTGCATTTTTACCATATTTCTTTTTAATTTGTAATGTTGCTTGCTGTAATTTTTTTTCTTTTAATAATTCTTTTGATTCTTTTTCTCGTTGTTTTTTTAAAGCTTCATAATCAGTAAATAAATCTAATTGTTCAATTGTTTTTTGATTAATTAATGTTGTTTCACTTACAACATGATTAGCTGAAATATTAATTCTTTTTACTGTTAAGTTTTTATCAATAATTTTATCATATAATTTCATTACCGCTTCAATAATTAATTTTGCAGACGCTGTTTTTTCTTTAAGATTTACTGTTCCATGAGCATGTTTAGGTATTTTTCTACCATAGTAATCAGTTGTAATTTCTCCTTGATAATATTTAAATTTTGAAAGATTTTCGATATCATAACCAATAGTTAAAACAATTTGATCAGTAACTAACCTTTTTTCCACTAAATTTAATGAAAGTAAATCAAGCATTTCTTTTACAACTAATTTTGCTTTATTAAAATCATATGGTGAATCTAAAACTTGGCCACTACCAATACTATTATTTTCTGGTTTATAGGCTTTAATATCTTTAATCGTACATGGCTCATAGCCCCAAGCATGATCAATTAGCAATTCAGCATTAATCCCAAATAAATCATAAAGTAAATCTTCATTATAATATTCATCTTCTTTACCAATTGAACATTTTGCAATATCTCCCATTGTATATAGCCCAACTTTTTTTAATTTATTTTGATATCCTTTACCAACTCTCCAAAAATCAGTAATTGGCTGATGATGCCAAAGATATTTTCGATACATCATTTCATCTAACTGAGCTATTCTAACGCCATCTTGATCTGCTTTTGTATGTTTAGCAACTATATCCATAGCAATTTTACACAAATATAAATTTGTTCCAATTCCAACAGTAGCTGTAATCCCGGTAGTTTTTAAAACATCTAAAATAATCATTTTTGCAAATTCCCGGGGCTTTACATTATAAACTTTAAGATATGGTGTAATATCAATAAAAACTTCATCAATTGAATAAACATGCATATCCTCAGCCGAAACATATTTTAAGTAAATTTCATAAATTTTAGTACTATATTCAATATAAAAAGCCATTCGGGGTGTTGCGATAATATATGATAATGATAAGTTTGGATCTTGACTAAGTAAATTATCGTCATATGATTCACCAGTAAATTTTTTATTACCTAGTTTATTTTTTCTTTGTTGATTTATTTCTTTGACCTTTTGAATCACTTCAAATAATCTTGCTCTTCCTGGAATTCCATATTTTTTTAATGATGGCGACACTGCTAAACAAATTGTTTTTTCACTACGACTTGCATCAGCAACAACAAGATTAGTTGTTAAAGGATCAAGATTTCTTTCAACACATTCAACTGATGCATAAAACGATTTTAAATCAATTGCCATATATATTCGTTTATCTTGTTTCATTTATTCATTCACCCTTTATATTTATTTTACCAAAAAAAGAATCTTATAACAAAAAAGAATTAACTTTAATCGTTAATTCTTTTAATCAAAATCTTTCATTAAATATTCATTTACTTCATTAGCACATTCATTACCTTCCATAATTGCCCATACAACTAATGATTGACCACGACGACTATCTCCAGCAACAAAAATTTTATCATCATTTGTTTGATAAGAAAATTGCTTAGTTGCAATGGTATTTTTAACAGTAGTTTGTAAATTAAAAGTATTTTTTAATTCTAAATCAATGCCAGTAAAACCAGCAGCAATTAACAATAAATCTGCTTTGATGATTTTTTGACTACCTTCAACTTCAATTATCTTACCATTATCAATTTCAATATTAACAATTTTTACTGCTTTAAGTTGTCCTTTTTCATCGATACATTCTTTAACAGTTGTTTTATAAAGACGTGGATCATGATGAAATATTTCCATACTTTCTTCTTGACCATAATCAATTTTATTAATATGAGGCCATTGTGGCCATGGCTCTTCTTTTGTTCTTGTCGAAGGTAATTGTGGCATCATTTCCAACTGTGTTACTGAGATACAACCATGACGGATAGCCGTAGCAACACAATCATTTCCTGTATCACCACCACCGACAACAACTACGTGTTTATCTTTAGCACTAATATAATTTCCTTTTTCATAAGTATTATCAAGCAAGGCTTTAGTTGTTGATGCAAGAAAATCAACTGCTAAATATATTCCTTTGCTATTTCGACCAGGTACTTTTAAATCGCGAGCTTGTTTGGCTCCACAGCATAAAACTATCGCATCATAGTCCAACAATAATTCTTCTTTTGTAAGATCAACACCAACATTTTTATTGGTAATAAAAGTAATTCCTTCTTCTTTCATTAATTGAATACGTCGTTCAATTATTTTTTTATCAAGTTTCATATTTGGAATTCCATACATTAACAAACCACCTAAACGATCTTCTTTTTCATAAACAGTAACTTCATGACCTTTTTGATTTAATTGATATGCAACTGTTAAACCAGCTGGACCACTTCCAATTACCGCAACCTTTTTACCTGTACGAAAACTTGGTAAATTGGCTTTAATTAGACCATTTTTAAAAGCTGTTTCAATGACATATAATTCATTATCCTTAATTGTAACAGGATCATCATTCAATCCACATACACAAGCTTTTTCACATAAAGCAGGACAAACACGGCCTGTAAATTCAGGAAAACAATTTGTTTTTAATAATCTTGCTAATGCTTGTTTTTCATTACCACGATATATTTCATCATTCCATTCAGGAATTAAATTATGTAAGGGGCACCCTGAAACTGTTCCTTTTATAGAAATGGCAGATTGACAAAAAGGTACTCCACAATTCATACAACGTGCCCCCTGTTGTTTTCTAAGTGATGGATTTAAAGACTGATGAAATTCATCGAAATTTAAAATTCGCTGTTGTGGTTTAATGGAATAATTATCAACACGTTGATATTCTAAAAATCCTGTTGGTTTAGCCATGATATTCCTCCTTTATCCCGTGCATTCTATTGAACGCTTCAAGTTTTGCTGCTTCAAGTGGATAGCCTCTATCTTCATATTCTTTGATTATTGTCATAATTTTTTGATAATCTTTTGGTACAAGCTTTTTAAAATGAGGTAACCAATTTATATAATCATTTAAAATTGTTTTTGCAAAAGGTGACGCTGTTGCCTTAAAATGTTTATTAATCAAATCATATAATTCAGCTTGATCTTGACTATTAGTAACTTCTTCCATCAAGACCATTTCTTTATTTAACCGTTTATCTAAATCATGATCCTGATCTAAAACATAAGCAATTCCACCGCTCATTCCGGCTGCTAAATTTTTACCAGTTTTACCAAGAATTACAACTTTTCCACCCGTCATATATTCTAAACCATGATCGCCACATCCTTCTACAATTGCAATTGCTCCAGAATTTCTTACCGCAAATCTCTCTCCAGCAAGACCATTTACATAAACCTCACCAGATGTTGCCCCATATAAAGCCACATTTCCTATAATTACATTATCATGACTATTATATTTAGCTTTAGAATTAGGATATATCGCTAAATGCCCTCCTGATAAACCTTTTCCAAAATAATCATTAGCATCGCCGATTAAATTCATCGTAATTCCTTTAGGTAAAAATGCTCCAAATGATTGACCAGCACCTCCAATACAATTAATGGTAAAAGTATCATCGTTTAATTTTTGTTGATATTTTTTAGTAACCTCACTACCAAATAGTGTTCCCACACATCGATCAAGACTAGAAACATGAATTGTTTCTTGATGTTTTGTTCCTTTATTCAAAGCATCTTTAAAACGTGGTAAGATTTCTTTCATATCTAATTTATTTTCTAATTCAAATTGATAGGTATCTTGTTTTTTAAAATGAACAGGATAAGCTTTTTGATTTAAAATTGCTTTTAAATCAATATTTTGATCAACATCTTTAACTTTTAAACAATCAAGATGACCAACCATTTCTTCAATCGTTCTAAAACCAAGACTGGCCATAATTTCTCGTAATTCACTAGCTACAAAAATCATGAAATTAATTACATATTCTGGTTTACCTTTAAATCTTTTTCTAAGTTCTTTGTTTTGAGTTGCAATACCAACTGGACAAGTATCCAAGTTGCAAACTCGCATCATGACACATCCCATGGTAACTAGTGGTGCGGTAGCAAAACCAAATTCTTCAGCTCCTAATAATGTTGCAATTGCAACATCACGACCCGTCATTAACTTTCCATCCGTTTCCAATACTACTCGTGTTCGTAAATTATTTTCTACTAAAGTCTGATGGGTTTGTAATAAACCAATTTCCCAAGGTAATCCAGCATGGTGAATTGAACTTTGATTTGCTGCTCCGGTTCCACCATCATATCCTGAAATTAAAATAACTTCAGCTCCTGCTTTTGCTACTCCACAAGCTACTGTACCTACACCATTTTTAGAAACTAATTTAACTGAAATTCGTGCTTCACGATTAGCATTTTTTAAATCATAAATTAGTTGCGCTAAATCTTCGATTGAATAAATATCATGATGTGGGGGCGGTGAAATTAAAGATACACCAGGCGTTGAATATCGTGTTCTAGCAATCCAAGGATAGACTTTTTTTCCTGGTAAATGTCCGCCTTCACCTGGTTTTGCTCCTTGTGCCATTTTTATTTGAATTTCTTTTGCACTTACAAGATATTCACTAGTTACTCCAAAACGCCCACTAGCAACTTGTTTAATTGCACTATTAGTTTTTCCATAAAGGCGTTCTATTTCTTCGCCACCTTCACCGGAATTTGATTTTCCACCTAATTTATTCATAGCAATAGCCATGCATTCATGTGCTTCTTTTGAAATTGAACCATATGACATCGCTCCGGTTTTGAATCTTTTTACAATTGATTCAATACTTTCTACTTCATCTATAGATATTGCTTTTCTTTTTGAAAAATCAAAGTCTAAAAGTTGTCTAATTGTATATGGTTTATCTTGTTGATTTAATTGTTTTGAAAATGCTTTAAATAATTCATAATCATTATTTTGAGTTGCTCTTTGAAGCATAACTATTGTTTCAGGATTATATAAATGAATTTCTTTATCTTTTCCTTTACGATATTTATGAAATCCTAAACTGTTTAATGAAGCAAAGGTTGATAGTTTTGAAGAATCATAAGCATGATTATGATAATAGCGAATATCTGCTTCGATTTCTTCTAAACCGATTTTTCCAATACAATTGATGGTATTAGTAAAATATTTATCAATTACTTCTTGTTTAATTCCAATTGTTTCAAAAATTTGGGCTGATTGATATGATTGTAAAGTTGATATTCCCATTTTAGATGCAATTTTCACAATTCCATGAACTATTGCCTGATTATAATCTTCAATTGCTTGATTTTCATCTTTGTCTAAAATATTTTCTTGAATCATTTCATGAATACATTCATGAGCTAAATATGGATAAATTGCTTTAGCCCCATATCCTAATAAACATGCAAATTGATGCACATCACGAGGTTCGCCACTTTCTAAAACAATTGATACATTAGTTTCTTTTTTAGTATTGATAAAATGATGTTCTAGAGCAGAAACTGCAAGTAATGAAGGAATAATGAGTTGATCGTAAGTGACATCTCGATCGGATAAAATAAAGATATTAACACCATCTACATATGCTTTATCACATTTTACAAACAAATCATCTAATGCTTTTTGTAATGTTATTTTCTTTGAAAATGATAGTGAGATTACTTTACTACAAAAACCTTCTTGATTTAATTGTTTTATTTTATCAATATCTAATCGATCAAGAATAGGATTATTAATTTCTAAAACTTGACAGTTTTTAGCTTGATCTTGCAATAAATTACCTTGTGATCCTAAATATACAGTCGTATCTACTACAACATCTTCTCTTAATGCATCAATTGGTGGATTAGTTACTTGAGCAAATTGTTGTTTAAAATAATGAAATAAACGAGGATGACACTTACTTAACATAGCTAATGGTATATCAGTTCCCATAGCTGCTAATGATTCTTTTTTGTTTTGTGCCATTGGTAAAATAATATCTTTAACATCTTCATAAGTGTAACCAAAAATTTTATATAAAATATTTCTTTGGTTTTGATCAAAATATGATGTTTTATTGTTAGCTGTTAAGTTTTTTAAATGTAATAAATATGAATTTAGCCATTTTCCATATGGTTGTTTTTTAGCATATAAATTTTTACATTCTTCATCACTAACTATTTTTTTATTTACAGTATCTACTAAAAGCATCTTTCCAGGCTCAAGTCTACTTTTACGAATGATTTTTTCTTCTGGAATATCTAATACCCCTACTTCTGAAGATAAAATCAAAGTTTGATCATCTAAGATATAATAACGAGCTGGTCTTAAACCGTTTCGGTCTAAAATTGCTCCCATTTTATTTCCATCAGAAAATAAAATTGCAGCTGGGCCATCCCAAGGTTCCATCATTGTCGCATAATAATGATAAAAGTCTTTTTTATCTTGAGCTATTTCTACATTTTTCCATGGTTCTGGAATCATTAGCATCATTGCTTTTTCTAAAGGCATTCCATTTATATATAAATACTCTAATGCATTATCTAAAATTGCAGAATCTGAGCCTTGAATATTAACAATTGGATATTGATCATCATAGAATTGAGATTTTAAAATATCTTTACGTGCTAACATACGATGACTATTACCATGAATAGTATTAATTTCACCATTATGAGCAATCATTCGATTTGGATGCGCTCTTTGCCAACTAGGTGTAGTATTAGTAGAAAAACGAGAATGCACAAGTGCAATTGCACTATGATAATCATGATCTTGTAAATCACCATAAAATAATCTTAATTGTTCAACTAAAAACATTCCTTTATAAACAATTGTTTTAGCTGACAAAGAACAAATATATGTTTCTAAATTTAATTGTTCAAATTCACGTCTAATTTTATATAATAAGCGTTCAAACTCGATGTCTTTTTCAATCTGTTTAGGTCTTTCAACAAAACATTGCATTATATAAGGCATACACTCTTTAGCCTTTTGACCAAGTATTTCATCATGATAAGGAACATTACGCCATCCCAAAAATTTTACTTCTTTATTTTTTACAATATCTTCAAATATTTTAAGTGCAATATTCCTTTTAACTTCATCTTGAGGAAAAAAGAACATCCCAATTCCATAATTATTTTCATCATTTAAATTTATATTTTGCAAAGCAGCAACTTTTTTAAAAAAATGATGAGAAATTTGAAGAAGAATTCCTACTCCATCACCAACTTTACCACTAGCATCTTTTCCTGCTCGATGTTCCAATTTCTCGACAATTTGTAAAGCTCGATCAACAACTGTATAATCCTTTCTTCCATCTATGTTTACAACTGCACCAATTCCACAAGCATCATGTTCATTTAGCAATTGCATCTTTAGATTTCTATCTTCCATAATCTCAACCTTTCTATTTTCCACTATCCCCATAATTAGAAAGTACTCTAGCTGATGGATCATCAACTGCACATCCTGGCCATTTTTTATTTGGCATCCAATAGTCTTTAATCATATGGACTTGATGAGGATAATATTTTTCAAATATTTCTCGATATAATAATGCTTCTTTTGTAAATGGCTCAATATCTTGATACTGTTTCTTTTTCTCTTCATACTCTTGATCTGTATATTTTAAGTTAGCATAACGTTTTAATTCATCGCTTAATGAATGACCAACAGCATCGGAAAAAGCTGCCTTTTCTCTCATTAAAATATGTCTTGGTAAATATCCTTTATCAAAAGCTCGTCTTAATAAATATTTCCCTTTACCATAAACATTCATTTTCATGTGTGGATCAATATGCATAACATATTTAACAAAAGCCAAATCACCAAAAGGAACCCTTGCTTCAAGTGAATTAACACTAATACAACGATCTGCTCTTAAAACATCATACATATATAATTCACTAACTCGTTTTTTAGCTTCATTTAAAAAAGCCTTAGCATCCGGGGCAAAGTCAGTATACTTATATCCAAATAATTCATCAGAAACTTCACCGGTTAACAATACACGAATATCTGTATGTTCATGAATATATTTACAAATAAGATACATCCCTATCGAAGCACGAATTGTTGTAATATCATAAGTACCTAATATTGAAATAACTGTTTCTAAGGAGTTAATAACATCTTCTTTAGTAATAATTACTTCAGTGTGTTTACTGTTGATATAATTTGCGACTTCACGAGCATATTTTAAATCAATCGCATCTTCACTCATTCCAATTGCGAAAGTATGAATTGGTTTATTTAAAAATTTTGATGAAACCGCACATACTAATGATGAATCTAGTCCTCCACTTAATAAAAAACCAATTGGTACATCAGCATCTAAACGTTTTTTTATTCCCGCTATTAATAAATCATGAATATTAGTACAAACTGTATCTATATCATCTTGGTAATATTTAGTTACTTTAGTTATATCTAAGTAACAAATAAATTGTCCATCTTTATAATAGTGTCCTGGAGGAAAAGGATAGATTTTATCACATAATCCAACTAAGTTTTTAGCTTCAGATGCAAAAATAATTTGCTTATCTTTATCATACCCATAAAACAGTGGTCTAATTCCAATTGGATCTCTTGCAGCAATTAATTGTTTAGAATTTTCTTCATAAATAATTAATGCAAACTCGCCGTCAAGCTCTTTAAACATTTCTACACCTTTTTGCTCATAAAATGGTAATAATATTTCACAATCACTTTCGCTATTAAAGTTAATTCCTTTTTTAATTAATTCTTCTTTAATTTTACGAAATCCATAAATTTCCCCATTACAAACAAGATAATTATTTTTATATTTAAAAGGTTGCATCCCTCTTTGATCAATTCCCATAATCGATAAGCGATGAAACCCCAATACACATTGATCTATTTCAACAACTTTAGTAGCATCAGGCCCTCTTGAAAGGGTTTGATTGAACCCTTTCAAGAATTCTTCATGTGATATACACTTGCCATAATAGCCCATTATTGAACACATATAATTTCCCCCTCTTATAAAATACCAAACAATAATTTTCCGTATGTTGGAAATGGCCATAATTTTTCATCAGTTAAGGTTTCTAATTTATCACAAGCAACTCTTAATTCATTCATTTTGATAATAATATTATCTTTATAAAATAATGCTTGTTTTTCAAAATCTTCTATTTCTTGTGCTTGTTTTAGATTTTCTTCTAATTTTAATGTTGTTTCATAGGCTTGATTTAATAATGTTGTAGTTTGTTCAAGAATTTCTTGTTCATATAAACTTTTATTAGTTGATAATACTTGTTGTTTTAATAAAATTGTATCTGCAAGTTGTTTAGTGTAATTACTTATTGCTGGTAAGATTTCTTTTTTTGACATATTTACCATTGTTAAAGCTTCAATATTTAATACTTTGACATATTCTTCCATTAAGATTTCATAACGTGAATAGATTTCTTCATCATCAAAAACATGATGTCTTTTAAATAATTCACGATTTTCTTCTTTAATAAAATATGGTAAAGCATCAGGAGTAGTTTTCAAATTTAATAAACCACGTTTTTTAGCTTCTTCAATCCATGCTTGATCATACCCATTTCCATTAAAAATAATTCTTTTATGCTCCTTAATTGTCTTTTGAATCAATTCATGTAATGCAGATGAAAAATCATTACTATTTTCTAAAATATCTGCAAACTCTTTTAATTCATCAGCAATTACAGTATTTAAAACAATATTACATCCTGCAATCGAAGAACTAGAACCCGGCATTCTAAATTCAAATTTATTACCAGTAAAAGCAAATGGTGAAGTACGATTACGATCAGTTGTATCTTTTGTAAACTTAGGTAAAACATGTGCCCCTATTTTCATTAATTCCTTAACTTTTCCATCGTATGCTCGATCTTTTTCAATTGCTTCTAAGATTTCTGTTAATTCATCACCTAAAAATACAGAAATAATTGCTGGTGGTGCTTCGTTTGCACCTAAACGATGATCATTTCCAGCTGTAGCAACTGATAGTCTTAATAAATCTTGATGCTCATCAGCTGCTTTTAAAATTGCACATAAGAATAATAAAAATTGTGCATTTTCATATGGAGTTTCTCCAGGTTCTAATAAATTAACACCAGAATCTGTAGAAATTGACCAGTTATTATGTTTTCCACTACCATTGATTCCTGCAAACGGTTTTTCATGTAGCAAAGCTACTAGATCATGTTTTTTAGCAATACGTTGAATCAACTCCATTATTAATTGATTATGGTCTGTTGCAATATTGGTTGTTGAAAAAATTGGTGCTAATTCATGCTGAGCTGGTGCTACTTCATTATGTTCAGTTTTAGCAAAAATACCTAATTTCCACAATTCAACATTTAAGTCATTCATAAATGCTTGTACTCTTGATTTAATTGTTCCAAAATAATGGTCTTCCATTTCTTGCCCTTTTGGTGATGGGGCTCCAAATAAAGTACGTCCTGTATAAATTAAATCTTTTCTTTGTTCATAATATTTTTTATCTACTAAAAAATATTCTTGTTCTGGTCCCACTGTTGTTTTAACAGAAACAACATCATCATTTCCAAATAATTTTAAAATTCGCAATGCTTGTTTTTGAATTGCTTCCATACTTCTTAATAATGGTGTTTTTTTATCCAAAGCATGACCAGAATATGAACAAAATGCTGTTGGAATACATAACACATTATTTTTAATAAATGCATATGATGTAGGATCCCATGCTGTATAACCACGAGCTTCAAAGGTTGCTCTTAATCCTCCATTTGGAAATGATGAAGCATCTGGTTCACCTTTGATTAACTCTTTTCCAGAAAATTCTAAAATCATTTTTCCGTTTTTCTTAACATTGATAAAGCTATCATGTTTTTCTGCCGTTACTCCTGTCATTGGTTGAAACCAATGTGTATAATGAGTTACCCCATGTTCAAGTGCCCAATCTTTCATTGCATTTGCTACAGCGTTAGCAATTTTAATATTTAATGGTTTAGATTCTTTTAATGTTTTTTGTAATTCTTTAAATGTGTCTTTTGGTAATCTTTTTTCCATCGTTTCTTCATCAAAAACCAATTCCCCAAATAATTTTGTAATATCTTTTTTCATTAAGTTGACCCCCTTTTATTGATAAATATATATCTCTATGATAAATATTTATTACTTATTGTCTGTATTATGCATCAAACATTATCTGTTGTCAATATATTTTTATTATTTTAATAAAATATTATCATAAAATAAAATAA
>OLNH01001311.1_pt1 | contig 13487 bp, 12 predicted proteins | sample 1643101 | NCBI WGS metagenome assembly OLNH01 (sample SAMEA3136758, study PRJEB25190) | human gut metagenome | biome: human gut; feature: human-associated habitat; material: faeces | place: Austria | collected 2013
TTTTAATGATTCTAAATTTCTTTTTGATATTGATTTATCATCCTTAGCTAGCGTTCCATCGATATCAACACATAATAATTTATATTTCATAGTTTTTTTACCAAATTAAAATATCCTTATCTTTTAATCTTAAAATAGCTTCAATAAAGAAATAGTCACCATAAATAATTGGAACATGTCGATCATGTTCAGTGAAATATGAACCTGAACCCATTTGAACAATTGAATCATAATTTTCATCCCAATTACAGAATTTTTCATCTGTTGCTTTTAAAATTTTAATTGCCGCATTAATATAAAATTCTTTTTCTAATTCTGGCACATGATTAGAGATTTCTAATAATCCACAAGCCGCACATACTCCTGCTGTTGAATCCCAATATACCGGTTCTTTAGGTGCTCTAAAATCAATTACGGCTACTCCATCAGTTAAATCAACTTGCGAAATAAAATAATGAGCTACTTTTTTTGCAGTATCTAAATACTCTTCTTTTTTAGTATACAAATAACTTAATGCAAAACCGTAAATTGCCCAAGCTTGTCCACGTGACCATGATGATCCTGAACCATATCCTTGACCACCTGGTGTTTCTAATAATTCTCCATTAGTAGTATCTAAAACAATAATGTGATTACATGAACCATCCTTTCTAACTGTATTGTTCATTACTGTATCAACATGATCCATTGCCACATATTCAAATCTTGGATCACCTAATGTATCACGAGCCCAATATAAAAGTGGAACATTCATCATACTATCAACAATAACCCAGCCAGAGCGATCACGATTCCAAGAACGAATGAATTTACCACGAGGATTATATCTACCCGCTAATAAATGAGCTGCATGCAACCCTCTTGCTTTTGATCTTTCATTCCCTGTTATCCGATAATTAGCTACAGCACTATGAAGCCACATAAATCCAACATCATGATGCAAACCAGTATAAACATCAAAAGCATTATCTAGTTTATCTTCAACACCATTAGCAGCTATTTTATATTTTTCTTCACCAGTTGCATGATACATCTGCCACAATATACCTGGCCAAAATCCATTAGTCCACCAGACAATATCAGTTTCAGCTTTATCTTCCTGGTATACTCCGTTTTCAGCAATGTATGGTATTTTATCACCAATTCGATCACACTCTGCTGATAACTTTGTTTTTATTTTCTCAAAAGTTTCATCGACCCATTTTTGATTTTCTTGATTTAAATTATATTTCATATTAATCTCCTAAAAATATTTTCTTAAAATAACAGTTTTTATTAAAATTCCAGTAATAATTAACACATTATTTTTGAATTTTAAATGTAATTTATAACTTCAATCAATAATGCAATAATACCTTTACATAACGGTAATATTTTTTTCAAATTGCTCTTTACTTATTTGATAATCCTTCATTGATTGATTTAAGTATTCATTATATTTACTCTTATTATTTTTTGACTGATATGATTTAGCTAATAAATATTCTAAATAACCTCTTTTTTTACCTCGATGTTTTTTTATCTCACTTTCAATTTCATCAATGTAGTTAGTAACATTATTCATCAAGATATCAAAATGTCGTTGATATTTAAAATAACGTTGTTCATCAAAAACTTCTTTCATTTTATCTAATATTTTACGACATTTTTTCTTATCGTTTTGATAACAATAATAATTAAAGCCACTAATAAGAATGCTATTTAACTGATAACTATTAGGATTTAATTTCATTAGATAATTAAACTGTTTAGTAACATTTTGATAATCATCCATTTTAATATAAGCATTAAGTTTATAGTATTCTCTCATATAAATCGGTATCATCATCCTAGCCAAACGACTATCAACACATTTAAAGAAATTATCATAATCTTCAACGTTTAAATAATGATATACTTTTGTAAAAATTCTTTTTTTAAGTACTGCTAACCAAATAATCAAAAGAACTATCACTACTAATACCCAAACCATAGTATTCCTCCAGATTAATAAAAGGTCAACAAATGATTCTTCGTTGACCCAAATAAAATTAACCGCCACAAATTCCTAAAACAGTAAGGACTAGTGATGCAGCAAACATTACTAATAAAACAGTAATTGGCTTATTCTTTTTACGAAGGTAAAAGAAAGAAATCATTGTAATTCCTAAAGGCAATAAACCTGGCATAATTTGATCTAAAACATTTTGTAAATTAAATACTGTTTCACCAAAATCAGCAACAAATGTTGTTTTAAAACTTACATATTGCGCTGTCATGGCTCCTGTCATGATTAAGCCTAAAACTGAAAAACCTTTAGTAAATGCTTTAATCGCCCCTGATTCTAATGCTTGTGAAATAAAAGTACTTCCTAATTTTAATCCATAAGTTGCTGCAAAATATCTAATTAACAAATTAGGGATATTAAATACTAATAAGAATAAGATTGGACCTAACCAAGAACCAGCTTGAGAAAAACCAATTGCAATCCCAATTGCAATAATTCTTAACGCACCAACAAAAATTGAATCCCCAATACCAGCTAGAGGTCCCATTAAAGCTACTTTAATTGCTTCAATTGCAGCATCATCAAAATTTTGCCCTGCATCTAATGCTGCTTTTCTTTCTTGTTCCATAGTAATAACTAATGAAAAAATAAATGGTGACATTCCTGGAGTAGTGTTAAAGAAATCTTGATGGCGTGACATTGCTTCATAAAATTCATCTGTTTCTTTACCATAAATATCTTCTAAATAAGGAATCATTGTCCAAGCGAATGTTGTCCCTTGTTGTTTTGTATACGATGTACAAAACATTAACCACATTGTTCGCCAAAAAACTGATCTAACCAGTTTCTTTTGTTCTTTACTAAGCTTCATTTTATTTTCAGTTACAGTTGTATTAGTCATTGAAAAAATCCTCACTTTCATCCAATGTATTAGTATTAACACTATTATTAGCTTCTTTAACTTTTCTAAGTTCAGCAAAAATGACTAATGCAGCTATGCAGGCACCAATAAAAGAAATCTGAACTAATGATAAAATTTTAGTTGATGAACTAGTCAATTGAACTGCTCCATCTACTAAATTTGCAGCAGTTGTATTGTTATAGAAAAGGAATGCACCTAAAGCAAATCCTAAAAAATAATAAGCACAAGTTTCTTTTTGCCATAATGTTTTTAATAACAATGCTAACCCAAGAGCTGGCAACATTGTTGAAGCTACAGTCATTGATTTTTGTACCCAATCTGGAATAGCATTAATAAAAGCACTAACAGCATCAGTACCTAAATAAATACAAACAAAGCCTAAAACAAAGTAACACAAATGAAATACTATAAATTGAATAATCCATAATCTTTTAAATCCCTTTATATTACGATTTTCAATTAATTTTTCAAATTTAGGAACTATTGAAGTAACAACAATTTTCATTGAAGAATATAATAAAGTTCCTAAAGCAGCTAATGGTAATGCTAATGTAACTGCAGTTGCTAGATCTTCACCTAATAAAAGTGCAAATGCAGCTCCAAAAATCGAACCCATAGTAATATCACTTGGCATTACCCCACCAAGACTAACATTTCCAATAAACACTAATTCTAATTGTGCTGCTAAAACAATCCCTTCTTGAGGATGCCCTAATAACGCCCCTAGTAATGCAACAATAAAAATCGGTCTACTTAACTGTGTTTGACAAAACCAATCCAAAAATTTTGCTAATGCTAATACAAATCCTACAATTATCGCATTTGTTACCATTCTATTTTCCTCCTATTAAATCATTAAATTTTTGTCTAGGATCACTTGGCAAAGGTTGATGAATTATTTCAATTCCTAACTCATCGATTTCACTAATTACATCTTTATCATGTTCTGTTAAATAAACAGAATCAGAAACTTTCGTTTTATTAAATAAACCACCTCCGCCAATACGTCCATAATTAGCAATATTTAGCACTGGCTTTTCATTTATTTGTTTAGCGATAGCTAATAAATCTTCTGGATCATTTGATATTACTAAAATTTTCATATTTGCTGATCTTGGATCATTTAAAATATTTACAGCTTTATCAATAGGTAAAATTACCGCTTTTATCCCAGCTGGCGCTGCCATTTTTAAAGCACTTACTTGAATATTATTGCTTGCAATTTTATCACTCGCCACAATAATTCTTTGAATTCCTAATTCTTTTGACCACATAACTGCCACTTGACCATGAATTAGACGATCATCTACTCTCATCATTGAAATCATTTTTATATTCTCCTTTCATTATCTTAAAAAAAATCATCATCTGATTGATCTTGACTATTGATATATTCATTTGATACTAATACAATTCCGTCTTTACAAGCTTCAATCTTTTCTTGAATATCTTGATTACTCATTGGTGCTGGTGCAAATAAAAGTTCAATAACTAATCCCATATTCATACCGCTAACCAATTTAATATTTTCATTTTCAATCAACGGTATACAGCCATTACATACACTGCCTCCAAGTAAATCTGCAACAACAATAAATTGTGTTTCTGGATTTTCTTTAGCCATTTTTTCAACTTCATCACAAACAACTGAATAATGTTCACCCGGCATCATTTTAAGATGATATAAATTATCATTTTTACCGATGATCATTTGCAAAGAATGGTACATACCATGTGATAATTCACCATGAGAAACCAATACTATTTTTTTATCCACTACTCTTCCTCGCTTTCTATGGATGTTTACTGAGTAAACTGGTTTACTTACATTTTTTATTCTACACTGTAAAGAAAGCGTTGTCAATAGATTTAAAAAAGTTTATCTTTGTTTAATAATGTCATATATAAGGATATACCACTAAGCTAAAATAATACAAAAATATTGATTTAATCGTCTTTTTTATTTAAATATAAAAAATATTTTTTTAAAACACAACTATTGACAAAACCGGTTTACTAATTTATGATATGGTTGTAACTGGTAGTTACTTACACCTACATTCCAGTAAGCATTTATATAACTGGTTTACTTCGATTCATTTACAACTTACTGGAATATTTCAATAAAAAAGAAATGGAGACTTAACCATATGAAACAAAATTTTAATATGAATAATTTTTCTTTATCTGGTAAAATCGCTTTAGTTACTGGAGCATCTTATGGTATTGGTTATGCCATCGCTAGTTGCTTTGCAAGTGCTGGAGCTACAATCATTTTCAATGATATTAATCAAGAATTAGTTGACAAAGGCCTTGCTGCTTATCAACAAGATGGAATTCAAGCATATGGATATGTTTGTGATGTTACTGATGAAAATGCAGTAACTAATATGATTAAAAATATTGAAACTGAAATTGGAACAATTGATATTTTAGTAAATAATGCTGGAATAATTAAAAGAACTCCAATGTGTGAAATGTCAGCAGATGATTTTAGAAAAGTAATCGATATTGATTTAAATGGTCCATTTATTGTTTCTAAAGCAGTCATCCCATCAATGATTAAAAATGGACATGGGAAAATCATCAATATTTGTTCAATGATGTCTGAATTAGGAAGAGAAACAGTTAGTGCCTATGCTGCAGCTAAAGGTGGATTAAAAATGTTAACTAAAAATATTGCTAGCGAATATGGGCAATACAATATTCAATGCAATGGAATTGGCCCTGGATATATTGCCACTCCACAAACTGCACCACTTCGTGAAATACAAGCAGATGGTAGTAAGCATCCATTTGATCAATTTATCATTTCTAAAACACCAGCAAATCGTTGGGGTACACCAGAAGATTTAATGGGACCAGCAATTTTTTTAGCAAGCGATGCTAGTAATTTTGTCAACGGACATATTTTATATGTAGATGGTGGTATTCTTGCCTATATCGGTAAACAACCACAATAATGAATAAAGGAGTATAAGTTATGAAAATTGCATTAATTAATGAAAATAGCCAAGCAGGTAAAAATAATATAATCTATCAAGCTTTAAAAGAAGTCGCTGATGCCAAAGGATACAAAGTATTTAACTATGGTATGTACGGTAAAGAAAACGAGAGTCAATTGACATATGTTCAAAACGGCTTATTAGCAGCTATTCTATTAAACTCTAAAGCTGTTGACTTCGTTGTAACAGGATGCGGTACAGGAAGTGGTGCAATGTTAGCATTAAATAGCTTCCCAAATGTTACATGTGGATTAGCAGTTGAACCAACAGATGCATATTTATTTTCACAAATTAATGGTGGAAATGCTTTATCTTTACCTTATGCCAAAGGTTTTGGTTGGGGTGCTGAGTTAAATTTAAAACTAATTTTTGAACGTCTATTTGCTGAAAAAATGGGTGGTGGATACCCAAAAGAACGTGCTATTCCTGAACAAAGAAATGCTCGTATTTTAAATGAAGTAAAACAAATCACTCATAAAGATATGTTAACTATTTTAAAAGAAATTGATCAAGATTTCTTAAAAGAGACAATTGCCGGTAAAAAGTTCCAAGAATACTTTTTTGCTAATGCTAAAGACCAAGAAATTATTGATTATATTAAATCTATTTTAAATTAAAATGTTATTTCAAAGTTATTACATAGACTCTTGCTATTCATATTTCTCTTAAAAACATTAATACTATGTAATAACTTTGCCATCTTTGATGGCTTTTTTTGAAAGGAAACAATATGAAAAAAATATTATTATTTGGAGAACCTCTAATTAGAATTACTCCATTAAATAGTGAAAAAATCAATGACAGTACTAAAACAACAATGTTTTATGGTGGAAGTGAAATTAATATCGCTAGAACATTAGCAGGTTTTTGTCAAAGTAGTAAAGTATTCACCGCTCTTCCAAACAACGAGATTGGAAAAAGTTTTTTAAAATTTATGAAACAAAATCAAATCGATACTAGTAGCATCTGCTTAACTGGTGAACGAATTGGTCTTTATTATTTAGAAAATGGCTATGGTGTTAGAAACAGCGATGTTTATTATGACCGAAAATACACAAGCATTAACGAAATCGATGAAAAAAGTTTAAATATAAATAAAATTTTCGAAGATGTTACACATTTTCATTTTAGTGGAATTACCGTTGCTATATCTGCTTCAGTAAGAAAAATTTTACATTTATTATTGGAAGAAGCTAGAAAAAGAAATATTATTATTTCAATGGATTTAAATTTACGTACTAAAATGATTAGTATTTCTGAAGCGAAAAAACAATTTAGTCTTTTTGCTAAATATGCTGATTATTGTTTTGGAATAGAACCACTAATGGTTGATGAACAAGATATCAATATGTTTGATCGTAACAACGCTAATGAAAAAACAATCGAATCAAGAATGCAAGCACTAAAAAAAGTTTTTGGTTTTCAAGCAATTTTCCACACAATCAGAAATGTTAATGAAAATAATATCAATACGTATCAATGTTATTGCTTAAGTGATAAATTTTATCGTTCAATAACTTTAAAAACTTCATTATTAGAACGAGTTGGTAGTGGTGATGCTTTTGTAGCTGGAGCATTATATCAAATTATCAATAATGCTCCAATTCAAAAAACAATTGACTTTGCAATTGCATCTGGAACTTTAAAATGTACTATTCCTGGTGATAGTATGAATGAGGAAATTAATAAAATCGAAGCTTTATTAAAAACAAATTTAGAAATATCAAGGTGAAAAATATGTCAAAATCAAATACAATTATCGAATTAAAAAAACAAGGTGTAGTAGCCGTAATACGTGGTGACAGTTATGAAAAAGGCTATTTAGCCTCTAAAGCATGTATACAAGGCCAATTAAAAGCAATTGAGGTAGCTTTTACCAACAGTGATGCTGATAAAATTATTAGACAACTAACAAAAGAATTCAATCAAGATCAAACCATTTTGATTGGAGCTGGGACTGTATTAGATGCTCCAAGTGCTAAAAATGCTATTATGTCAGGTGCAAAATATGTTGTCTCACCATCTTTTAATCAAGAAACCGCTACTATGTGTAATCGTTATGGTATTCCATATATTCCTGGATGTATGACAATTCGAGAAATTGTCGAAGCGATGGAAAGTGGTTGTGAGATTATTAAACTTTTCCCTGGCAGCACTTTTAATTCAAGTTATATTGGAGCTATTAAAGGTCCATTACCTTACGTATCAATTATGGTTACTGGAGGCGTTAATTTAAACAATGCTAAAGAATGGTTTGATTGTGGGGTTGATGCAATCGGTATTGGCGGAGAATTAAATAAATTAGCGGCTAAAGGAGAATTTGAGAAAATCACTCAAATCGCTAATAAATATGTAAATACTAAATTATAAAGGATTAAAATTCGATTTTTAAATGATTGTAAAATAAACTGTGAATTGAAAGCATACAGTTTATTTTCATAGATTTTATATCTATGTGATAACATGAAATAGGCAAGGTCTAATAACCTCGTCTATTTCATTAATATTTTAGATGCTCCATATTTCTCTTTTAAGTCCTTATAGATTTTCTTGATTCTTTCTGTAATTTTAATTTTTCTGCATTGTTTTCTTTTCAGACAATCACATAATATCCTACTAAGTAATATCAATAATCTTTTTTTAAATTTCTAAGGTATCCTATGTATCATCTAATTTTCTATTTCTTTAGTTTCATCGCTTAAATAATTATTACGCCCTCTTGAGTTGATTATACTATTATTATCATTGGTATCTTTAAGCTATTTATAAGCTGGACTATCGATAATACCAAATGTCTAGCTATTGCTACCTTTGATTAATTAGGATGATCCAACTACTTACTGTTTAAAGTCATCTGTAAACGTTTATTTAGTAATTATATATACCTTTTTCTTATTTTTGATTTAAGTTCATGAATTGTACTACATACTAGTTAGTTTCTCCATTTATCCATATAATTTCTATTTTAGCCTCAAAATTAAATATGAATCATGCGACTATGAAAAATATATACCTGATTGGATATTGGAAGAATTTTTGAAAGTAGAATTCCATAATGAATCAAAAAAAAGAAAGTCCTGTTGCTAATATTAGAGTGTAATAAAAATATGTTCAAGAGAAAATATTTTATAACTTTTTAATACCATTAAAATGAAAGTATCTTTATAATTTTATTTTTACACTATGATTGACAAATCAAAATTCTTATAAAAAAGCTTACTATTCTAATTATCATAGTAAGCTTCTTTATTTTCAGTAATTTTAAAATTTATTAGGTTCTCATTATTTCATATATTTTACAATTATGACGTTTACTATCATGAATTTTTAGAAAACCTATATTTTAAAACTTTTTCATTTGTCTTGTTAAAAGCGCAAAAGCTGTTCCAGTTATTAAAAGTAAAATTATTATTTCACCACCACTTATTTCATCACCTGTTTTAACACTACTTTGTTTACTAGCATCATCTGGTTGTTCGTTTGTATCTATTTTGCTATTTACAATAATATGACATTTAGCTTGATATTTAGTGCCTTCAATAGTAGCAATAACATCAGCTTCCCCTGTAGCTAAAGCTTTAATCTCACCATTTTTTACACTTACAACTTCTTGATTTGAAGTCGTCCAAACAACATTTGCATCTTCCAATGATACTGCAGCATTCAATTTAATTGTATCACCAATTAACATACTAAGCTGGCTTTGATCCAAGGTTATTGTTGGAACTTTATATGATAATGTTATATCCTTAGTTACTGATGCATTTTTAACAGTTGAAATAGTAACATTTCCACTAATATTTTTAGTTGGATCTTGAATCAAAGTGATGCTAAAAGTACCATCTGTATTCTCTTGCATTGTTACATATGGTTTTAATTCCTCACTAATAGTTGTTCTTAAAGATTTTATCTTGGAATCAGTAGTAAGAGTTGGCGTTAAAGTAATTGTATCTCCAACTTTCGTAAAAGTAGTTTTATTAGCTTTTATATCTAAAGTAACAGGAATTTTCTCTTCTGTAAAAACCATAGCACCATAATACATCGCACTTGTTTTAGCTTCATTTTTTGTTCCACCAGATCTTAATCTTTGTTCAGCAGCTTCAGTTAAAATTGAAACATCTTGATTTTCATCTACTTGATTAAGATAATGATTGCTAACAATTTCAAATACCATTGATGAAATATCTGAATTCAAACGATTTTTATCAGATATAAATGTCTTTGAATCCACATCATTTCCAATTAAATAAGTTGCATTATACTTTGCCCCTACTAATAATCGATTATTATAGGCATTATATAAATTGATTCCTTGATTCCAAGCCACTTCAGCTTGATAAGCTAATCCTGAAAGTCCCATTCGAGCATGTGTTGCATCACGACTTGATTCCTGTGATTCACCTGTAGAATAAACATAATTTGGTAAAGATCCCATTGAAGCGGTATTGCCACCTTGAAGATTACCTAGATACATTTGTGTCAAAGCATCATTAAATAAATCAACATCTTCTAGATATACAGCTGCAGCCATATTAAAGCCACCAATCAATGCATCCCAATTTCCATTAGCTTGAGGATAATATTCACTTGTTTTATCTAATAACTTTTGGATAAAAGCATCAAATTTTGCCATATCAGCAGCTTGCCACTTATCTTCATTTGCAACAGTTGGGTCATTATTATAAATATGTTTTAAAATTTCAGCAGCGTTCAAGTAATCAGGACCTACAATTGAAAATCTCAATTTCAAATCATTACCCTCACCAACTGTTTCTAAAGTAGAGGCCCAGCCATTTAAAATTTCAATAGCTTTTTTAGCATTGGCTTGATCACCATCTAAATACCACATCAATGCATTATAGTATGCTGCACATCCATCATTTGTATATTGAGTCCCACCATGATTAGGGTTATTATATGGTCCTACATCTATCAATGATTGAGGAGAAGGGACATAATCTGCTTTAGCATACTTAGAAGCTTTCATTTCTTGATATCCTTTGCCATAAACAGTATCTAAATTGTCCTTATTAGCTTTCATTGTTTCTAAATCATCCATAGTAAAATAAATACCTGGATGCTCAAATTTAAAATCATTATCAATATATGGGATTTCATCAATTGTAACATATTCATCTCCCACATAACTAACATCAAAATAATCTAAGTTAGGTCCATCATAAACACCTTGACCTGGTGGAGCTTGAATCCCTAAAGTTATCGTATTTTTACCTTTATCCAAATACACATTCATAAAATTATTATTCCACTTTGTGTTACCAATAACATTTTCATAGTTATTATCAGTTTGTGGCGTTAATGACGTATTAATGCTAGCATCGTATTGATCGTTATATCCAGAAATATTAAAAATCATCCAGCCAGCCCACTTATTACTATCGGTGTAAAATTCTTCAGTATTACCTTCACTAACTGGCGTATTAATCATAATTCGACAATTACGTTCATCACGATCATTACGATATCCTTTTACTCGGGTGGCAGGGTTATTATATTTAAAACTTAATCGATAAAAACCTGATTGCGGTACAGTTACTTCCCAAGTTGCCGTATCATTTTTAATTGATTCAACTGGTTCACCATTATCTTTGTCAACCAATTGATAGTCTTCCCCATACATATTGTTACTAGCAAATTTAGTGACTGGCATACTAAAATCAAGATATTTTCCGCCATCGGCACCATTTAAAATAAGATAATCTCCAATTACTGGTGAATCAACAGGTATTTTAGCACCATCATTTCTAACATATACATTTCCTGTACTTGAAACATAATCTTCTGCTTGATAACGTTGATTAAATTCACTTTTACTTTCTTGACCATGAACATTTAACATTGATACTACACTCAACGCTAAAGAAATTCCTAGACTTGTGGCTAGAACCTTTTTTATTCTCTTCATTTTTTCCTTCTCCTATTACTCTTTTAATTCTTTTTTTTAACTAATCAAAGTTACTAAACCGGTTTACAAAGAATACTATACATCTACTTGTAAGCGTTGTCAATAAGTAAACTATAGTAAACTAATATTTAGTTATTTCAGACTTTCATCTATTTATATGTCACCCTTAAATAATTCCCAAACTTCAAAACTAATCAGCTTTTATATCTATCGGACTAGTAAATAAGTTTATTTACTATAAATTCTGTTGACATTAATAAAACAGGGCAATTTTTAAAATCATTGCTTATCCAATTTGTACTTATTGCTATTTTAGTTAAAAATACTTAAAATTAGAAATATCGGAGTCGTATATTATAAAAGAACAATCATCGCTATAGTTAAAATGTAATACTCATTTTCATCTAGCGCTTAATATCGACAGTAGGTAATTTTTAAACCATATAATTAAAAATCATTAAAAAATTCAAACCTAGTTAAACAAATTTAACAGTTAAAAAACTACTGAATTTCTTAAAAATCTAAACAACAAAGTTACATTAAACACTTTGAAAAATGCTAAATATCAAATCATTTAATTTTAATTTTTTATTAATATATTTGATTTGTTTTTAAGTTTTCTCTTTTTTGCAAAAATATCAAATTTATTTATATACTTTATATCCAATAAAAATTTCAAATAATTATAATAGTATTTACTTTTAATCAATATATTTTCAAATATTTAATTAATAATTTTGAAAGAATTACAATATTATTTACATTTTACTGTTAAATATTTAAGTATTTATGAGGAAAACACTCATCATAGATTGTACCAATTTAAAGACAAATATTATCAAACTAAAAATCATTAATAAGTATTTAAGCTTAATTAATGACCCTATTTCTATTTTATAATTTATCATTTTCTAACAGTCCAGCTATTTCAAGAGTATACATTAATTCTTGTTCATATCATTGTAGATAAATTTCATCGTTATCCATACATTTGATTATTCTAAAAAAGATCAACTTCTTTAAGTTGATCTCATCAGCTATAATTAATTACAGCTTCATCACTATTTCTTTGGTAAGATTTCAATCCAATAATCATCAGGATCATTAATAAAATACAATCCCATCTCTTTATTTTCAAAACAAATACATCCCATTTCCTTATGTAACTCATATGCTTTTTGATAATCATCTACTTCAAAACAAATATGACTTTCATTTTCACCTAAATCATATGGTTGAGGATGATCTTTTAACCAAGTCAATTCAATTTGAAAATTACTAATACCATCACCAAGATAAGTTAATACAAAACTTCCATCACTAGCTTCTTTAGTTCTTTCAACTTTTAAACCTAATGCTTTTTGATAAAACGCTACACTTTTTTCAATATTTGTAATATTGATATTACAATGTACACACTTAAATTCCATATAAAATCTCCTTAATACACAGTCTTATAACCATCATCTTCAATATCTAACTTACCAAAATATTTTTCAAAATCAACACCAACATAATTAGATAAATCTTTCATTTCTAAAACAGTTTTAACATCAACATCAATTCCATTTTCCATGCGATCTTTAACTGCTTCAATTTCCTTTTCACCATGAGTATAAATACGTGATTGTCCTTTAGCTTTTGGTG
>OLNH01001314.1_pt1 | contig 13466 bp, 12 predicted proteins | sample 1643101 | NCBI WGS metagenome assembly OLNH01 (sample SAMEA3136758, study PRJEB25190) | human gut metagenome | biome: human gut; feature: human-associated habitat; material: faeces | place: Austria | collected 2013
TTGACTTTTTTATTCATAGCTTCTGTTCTGTACCGGAACGCTATTCATTCTGTTATTCTATTTTTCTTAGCATTTCTCCCATCTGCTCTTCTGACTTTCACAGATGGAGTTCCATTGACAATTCCCACAGATTTCTTTCCTCTTTCCTGATGCCAGGATTTTCTTTTGTACAATGTCAGTAAATGTCTGAAAATCCATAATCTGTCCATTTTTCAGACTGCAAAGCTCCAACACTACCTTATCATATTTCTCTACCAGCGAAAAAGATGAACAACATCCTTTTTCATTATTGGGACAGGCAGAACAGATCTCATCTGTATCTGCATGAAGCTGTATCTTCGCTCCCTTCTGGAAAATATCCAGCATTTCCTGCATATGTGCTGAAAATCCGTCACTGTATCCCTCACCCTTGAAATATGCAAGGCACATTCCGTGGTGAGGGCGTAGTGGAATATTTTTTATAAAAGACATCTTTGTGCACTCTTCTCCTTAAATTTTTTATGACATATTGGATACTTTAACACAAAGCGTTTTTATTGACAACCTTTTTTGTTTTATAGTTTACAATCCTTAGCTATCCTCATATTATAAAGAAATGTTCCCAAGGATGCCAGAATAATCAGCACATATCCTGTAAAGCTGTATTTATCCGGAATCTCTCCAAACAGGATAAATCCTAGCATCGTAGCAAAAATAATCTGCGAATAATCAAAGATGGAAATCTTTCCTGCCGGTGCATAAGTATAAGCCGCCGTGATCGTAAACTGTCCGCCTGCTGCAAATAGTCCTGCCATCAGCAATGTTACAAGCTGTTTCATGCTCATCGGTGTAAAGTGAAATACCAGCCACGGTACAACCGACAGACAGGAGAAGAATGAAAAGTAGAACACAATCACCGGGCCTTTCACTCCATGAGTTCCAAGCACACGTACCATCGTATATGCAATTCCTGCTCCCAGTCCGCCGCAGACCCCGATCAGCGCCGGAACAAGTGCCGCATTATGAAATCCCGGTTTCACTACAAATAAACATCCGATAAACGCTAACGCCACACATGCAGCCTGAGCTGGCTTGATCTTCTCCTTTAACAGCAGAAAAGAGAATACAATTGCAAAAAACGGTGATAACTTATTCAGAATTGAAGCATCTGCCACCAACAAATGGTCGATTGCATAAAAGTTGCACAGAATTCCCAATGTACCACACACGCATCTCAATACCAACGGTCCCCAATATTTCTTATCTACTCTCGGCGCTGTACGATTCTTGATCAGAATCACCGCCGCAAACACAGCCGCCACCAGATTCCGGAAGAAACTCTTCTCCACAGACGGCAAATCACCTGCCAGACGTACACTTACATTCATACAAGCAAAGAAAAACGCCGACAGGATAATCATTATCATACCCTTTATGTAATTTTCCTGTTTCATCAGATTTAACCTGCCTTTCTGTTCTGACATTCTGCATATATTAATCCATATTTTTTCTGGATTAATATATGCATTCTGTCATTTACCTGTTAATCATAACACGGACAGCAATTTTAATACAAATAATTTTTTATCTCGTTACATTTCTTGTCTCCGTTTTAGCAGGAGTAGTTAGCTACTACATATGCAAATGGCTGGACGGCAGACGATAGACAGCAACAGCACATACATATTCGATGCCTGCGCCAGAGATTTGGCAAACATGATCATATATCCGATTCCACTGGTCGCTCCGATCATTTCTGCTGCTACCACACTCACCCATGCTCCGCCGATTCCCAGACGTAATCCTGTAAGAATATGATAAAGTGCCGATGGAAATTTCTTTTGTCAGTTCGATGGCCATTTTCTGTCCTCCTATTTTCTGTTCATAATCTTCTTCCTCCTCTGAAATGTATTTCCCAACTTTAAATGTAACTTTTTGTTCTCAAGAGAACTTTGTTATTTATGCTCTGTTCTCTTGCCGATGGTGTATTATAAACATAGTTTTCATACAGATAAAATATGAATGTATGAAAACGTTTGCAAACTCTTGTCCCAGCAGCTTCAATTAATGCCTAATTTTCCCTCTCCACAACGAAAAAAAGAGCCCGCACCATTGTAAATGCGAACTCTTCTTTTCATATTTTTCTATTTTGTGAAAACGTATTCAGTTTGTCAAATAAAGTTTTCAGCTATTATTTTCCTTCTGCTTTCCGCATCTTCGCCAGTTCTCTTCTCGCAAACACAATCGCCAGCACAAATGCCGCTGCATCTGCGATCGGACCTGCATACATCACACCGTCAATTCCCATAAACAGCGGGAAAATAATAATCAGCGGAAGCAGGAAAATTACCTGTCGTGTCAGGGACATGACGATACCCAACTTCGCCATTCCGATAGAAGTAAAGAAACCGGAAGACATCGGCTGAATTCCATTAGCAAATGTCATAAACATAAAGATCTTCAAATAACGTTCCGCAAACTGGAAATACAGATCACTTCCTGTTCCAAATATGCTCACGATCTGGTGTGGGAACAGCTGGAAGCATGCAAAGAATACAGTAGCAATTACTGTACATGCAGTCACCGAATATCGATATGTCTGTCGAACTCTGTCGTATTTCTGTGCCCCATAATTGAACCCCAAGATTGGCTGACTGCCCTGAGAGATACCAATGCAGATTGCCATAAACACCATATTAACCTTGGAAATAACACCCACACACGCAATCGGAATATCACTTCCATAAACAGAATTTCCGCCATAATAACGCAGGATATTATTCAACACAATCTGCACAACAGCCATTGCGATCTGATTAATGCAGGATGCAAGTCCCAATGAAATAATCGCGCTGAGATATGACATTTTCGGCTTCAACATTGCACCTGACAGATACATTTTCCGGAATTTTGCAAAATACAAAGCAACCAGAAGTCCGGAAACAACCTGCCCGATCACAGTCGCCCATGCAGCACCTTTAATTCCCCATCCGCATCCGAAAATAAACAGTGGATCAAGAATCGTATTAATGATCGCGCCGACCATAATGCAGGTCATAGAATACGTAGGACTTCTGTCTGCTCTGACAAGATGATTTCCACCCACAGATAAAATATAAAACGGAAGCCCTACTGCCGTGATTCCCGTATAATCAACCGCATACGGCATTACATCCGTTGTTGCGCCAAACAATGTCAGAAGTGGCTTCAGAAACACCAGAACAATTACAGCAAGGATCACACCGCTGATCACCAATGATGATAAAGCTGTTCCTGCGATTCCGCTCGCTTTCTTCTCCTGACCGGCTCCCATTTCCAGATTATAATTCGAAGCTCCGCCAATTCCCAGCAACAGCGCCAGTGAAGTAGCAATCGTCGTAACCGGAAATGCTACATTTGTAGCCGCATTTCCCAGCATACCCACGCCCTGTCCAATAAAAATCTGGTCCACAATATTGTACATTGCACTGACCATCATACTGATAATCGCAGGAATCGCAAATTTCGCGATCAGACTGCCCACTGGCGCTGTGCCAAGTGGATTCTGCGCCTGCGAGTTTATCTCCTGCGTACTTTGGTTATTTTTTCCCAAGTAAAATCCTTCCTCTCTTTACATATTTCGATACATTTTTATCCCTGATAATTCCATAATAAAACATTTCCGGAATAACTTTTATTATTCCCCAGCCCTGTGCCGTATTATTTACTTTAACATCTATTCCCTTTTCCTGCAATGAAAAAAGCATACAAACTCTTTCTAAATCCAAAGATTGTTCACATGCTTTTTAATCATTTGTTCATAACCAACTTACAACATCTCAATCAACGCAGCAATTCGTGTATTAAGCTGTCCCACATCAGACTGAGAATAATCTGTTTCTACGTGCAGATACGGAATATGTTTCTCTTCTCTTACAAATCTTCCAACTTTACCTGCCTCCACATTATAAGTATGACAGGCCTGCAAAGTCATCTCCACAACAGCTTCCACCTGATACTCATCTATCAGCTCATTCAGCAGTTCAAAGCGATTCGGATTCGGAGTCATAACAGAACATCCAATGTTCAGATAACGTCTTGCAATTGCCTCATAGATATCCGGATCACTCTCATCGATCAGTCTGTCCACACTCTTCGCACCGGAACAGTTTTCAAAAGCAACTACCACACCGCCGTTTTCTTCAATCGCCTTCACTACTTTCATAGTAGCGCCACCCATTGGACATCCAGTGATCAGAATACGATGTTTCCTGCCCTCATTTTTGCCTGCTGCATATTCTTCTTTCACCTTTGCTGTCAACGCATCAATCTCTGCTGGAACTTTAGAACGATCGAATTTGAAAGTAGTTCCATATAATACATTATAGAGATTATCACCCTTCATCGGTGCCGGATCAAGTTTCATTAATTCATAGAAATCTTTCAGTGCGCGACGTCCCTCATTACTGCTCCATCCCGTAGGCAGCACAAACTTCATTTCCTTATCACCAGTCACAACTGTCTTCGATGCAGTTGACCCAATATCAATTCCAACATAATACAACTTTTCTCACCTCCCCTTTATCCTGACATTTTTCTTACAGATTCTGTTTACTGTAACTTCCATTATACCCTTTTCGGGTGATAATCAAAAATTCAAAAACACAATAAAAACAGGGCATTTATTGACAAATGCAATAAATACCCTGCGTCTGTTCAGCTTAAAATCTCGTATGCTTATTCACATATCTAGCCTTATACTTAGAATAAACAATCGTCTGGTCCTTATACAGTCCATAATATCCGGAAGCCGCATAACTGATAGAAACTGCGATCAGATAAAAGGAAACTCCCTTAAATCCAAACATCTCAAATGCAATGAGAATTGATGTAATCGGGCAATTTGTCACGCCACAGAATACAGCTGCCATTCCGCATGCTGCACAGATAGACGGGGAAAGTCCAAGCCAGTTTCCCATCACACATCCAAATGTCGCACCAATACAAAACGATGGCACAATCTCACCGCCGCGGAATCCGGCGCGCATGGTCAATGCTGTCAGCACCAGTTTCCAAAAGAAATCCAGTGGTCTTGCCTGTCCTGTTTCTACTGCTTTCTCAATCAGTTCCGCACCGGCCCCCATATAATCTGTAGTTCCCAACAGCAGCGTAATTCCAATCACCAGACATGCTCCCACAACCACACGAACATACGGATTCTTAAAATATCTTCCATACGCTCCTGCCACTCCATTCAGCACCATGCAGAACACAATACTGATCACAGCACATCCAACAGCAACAACTCCCATCTTCAGTCCCGTTTCAATGGTCAGTTCCGGAATATCCACCACATGAAAAGCCTCCGGCGTAACTCCCATACCAGCCGCAAATCCAGATGCGATCAATGATGCGATCATACACGGCATCAGCGCCGTATAATACATAACACCAACGCTCACAACTTCCAATGCAAACACAGCCGCTGCCATCGGAGTTCCAAACAGCGCAGAGAATGCCGCACTCATACCACACATAACGATCACATGGCGGTCCTCCTCATCCAGATGGATCCACCGTCCAAGCTGATTCGCAATACTTCCGCCAAGCTGAATCGCCGCACCCTCACGTCCTGCAGAACCGCCTGCCAGATGTGTCAGCGCCGTAGAAATAAAGATCAGCGGTGCAGACAGAATCGGTACATCATCCTGCGCTCTCACCGTAGAAAGCACCTGATTCGTACCTCCATCTTCCTTGCCAAATTTCTCATACAGAAACACAATGATCAGACCCATTACAGGCAACAGATAAAACATCCATCCATTCTCTTTCCTGTAATTCGTCACACCTTTCAGTGCAAAAGAAAACAGCGTACTCGCTGCTCCCACAATACCTCCCACAAGCACCGCCAGCATCAGCCACTTCACAAGATTCGTCACATCCCGCTGAATCTCTCCGCTATAATATTGCAATTTCCCTTTCAGCGGACTTTTCTCTTCCGTGCTTCGTTCCTCCGTGCCATTCTCCTGAACTGCACGCTTTTCTTCTTTCTCCATTTCCCCCGTTACCTTTCCTGAATATTTTTAATATGAACTACTATTTTTATTCTAGCATACATTTTCCATATCTTCCAGAAAGATAAAAAAGAGAAATTAGATACAGAGCAAAACCAAAATACAAGAAATATTTTTACGTAATTCCTATAACGTGTTATACTTAACATACAATGCTGAGTTAAAAAATCTGGCTCAGCCCGATACCAGGAGGTTTATCATGAAAGCATACGAACGCTTATTATCTTATGTAAAAGTTTTCACACCAAGCAGTGAAGAAACTGGAACTTCTCCATCCACACAGTACCAGTTTAACCTCGCCAGACAGTTGGTGCAGGAATTACAGGACCTGGGTGTGGTAGATGCCAGCGTAGATGACCATTGCTATGTCTACGGACATATTCCGGCAACTGAGGGATACGAATCCCGCAAAAAACTGGGTTTTATCGCTCACATGGACACAGTATCTGACTTCTGCGATCATCCGGTTACTCCGGTTGTCACTCCGAATTATGACGGCGGAGAACTTACACTTGGAACCAGTGGAAGAGTACTTTCTCCGAAAATGTTCCCGCACCTGTCTTCATTAAAAGGCAGAACCCTCATCACATCCGATGGAACCACAATCCTTGGTGCAGATGACAAGGCAGGTGTTGCAGAGATCATGACAATGATCGAGCACTTAAATAACGGAACAATTGCCCACGGCCCAATCTCTGTTGCTTTTACTCCGGATGAAGAAATCGGAGGAGGCACTGATTATTTTGATGTAAAGAAATTCAATGCAGACTATGCCTATACTCTTGACGGCGATACAGAAGGTGAAATCCAGTATGAGAACTTTAATGCAGGCCGTGCAGTAGTAGAATTTACCGGTGTAAACGTACACCCGGGTTCTTCCAAGAATACAATGGTAAACGCAGCACTTGTTGCCATGGAATTTAACTCCATGCTCCCATCCGCAGATACCCCAAGAGATACTGAAGAATATGAAGGATTTTTCCATCTTGATGCCATGAACGGCAATGTCTCCACTGCTATGTTAGACTATATTATCCGTGACCACGATGCAGCATCTTTTGACTGCAGGATCAAAACCATGGAACACATCACCAAAATCCTCAATGAAAAGTGGGGCAAAGACACTGTAAAGCTTACCATTACAGAACAGTACCGAAACATGAAAGAAGTTATTGATACCTGCATGGAACTGATCAACTGCGCAACTGCAGCCTGCAAAGAATGTGGAACACCTGCACTTATCACTCCGATCCGCGGCGGTACAGACGGTGCACGCTTAAGTTTCATGGGCGTCCCATGCCCGAACCTTGGAACCGGCGGACACGCTTTCCATGGTCCTTATGAACATATCACTGTGGAAGGAATGGATATTGCTGTTGAAGTGGGATTAAAGATTATTGAGTTATTCTATAAATAATTTCAGCTGAAAAAGTCCAGCAAAAAAACAAGCCTTTCACTGTCTGGTAAAGTAACAGTGAAGGGCTTATTTTAAATTTTGCAAGCCGATTTTCTCTGAGCCTGACTTAAATTGATATTTGCAATTGAAAGAAAGAACTTACCTGTTTTGAATCAAGCGGATATTCGCAATTGAAGCAGGGAGACTTACTTAATTCGGTTAAACTAATGGTATCATTCCGTATAAGTATTCCCATTTTCATCTGTCCAGGTTCCATCACCATTATCACTGAAACCAGTACCATTATCATCTCTGTAATAGTAGTCTCCATTTGTTGTCTGTGTAACAGTAACTGTATTTCCATCAGAAGAAGTCAATGTATGCTGTTCCAAGGTTGTTCCCAGATAATGAGTTGAATCATTTAAAGCAGGATATGTATTTCCATAATCATCTGTATAACTTTCATTTCCGTTATCAGTATATCCAACACCATCATATCCTCTATACTCAACAGAATAATCAGAATACAACACCCTTTCAATTTCAAATGTACTGCCGCCACTTCCTCGTAATGTCAATGATGATGTATTAATAACCGTTTTATTTGTAGTATCATCTCCAGGGGTTCCATTATTATCTGTATCCGAATAACCACCTCCCGAATTATCCGGATCAGGATTCTGACCGTCAGAATTTTCCCCTGTCTCATCAGAAGAATTCACTCCTGTCTGATCCTGATTTCCTTCCTGATCTGCAACATCACCCTGTCCTGAATTCTCTGCCAAACCATCACTGTTTGAATTCTCCAGTTTATCTCCCTTTCCTGTCAGCTGCTGCTCATCGGAAGTTCCATGTGATGCCACCATATCAACCAATTCTCGCTTCTTAGCATCTTCTCCGGAATCCTGTCCTGATGAATCTCCGTCTTTTTGTGCCTGCTGCTGTGTATTCTGTGCTCCGGAAATTGTTTCTCCTGAAAAGCCAAATGCCAGATTTCCTCCGACTAGCACCATCGCCAAGATCACTCCCGGAAGAACATTTTTCCGAAGTTTCTTCATATTCAGCATATACAGAATCCTGTCTTTAAAAACCATACTGCTGTCATTCAGGCTTGCCGTTACATAAGGCACCTGATTATCTATGGCAACTGTTCTCAACAGAAGTTTCCGATACAGTTTACGTTCTGCCCTGCTGCAGACACGGACAACTTCCGCATCGCAAAGATTCTCGATATCCTTATCAGCCTCCCACAGCATAAACAGCAATGCCGGATTAAACCAGTACACAGATGCACAGATTCTCAGAAGCATCTTATACCACAAATCCCTATGTAAATAATGCGTCAGCTCATGATGATAAACCAGCTTCAATTCTTCCGCAGAATAGCTAACTGCCGGAAGATATAATTTTGTTCTAAATAATCCCGCCAGAAGCGGCGTACTGAGTCCTGCATTCTGCATCAGTTCAGGTCTTCTCCGAATCCCTTTCTGTTCACACACATCCCGATACATTTTCCATTTCATCAGATCATTCACCGGAAGACTCATCCGTTTCAGGCTTCTCATGGAAAAGCAATATGCACATATCTCTGCCAGTAACTTTATAACCGCCCCTGCCAGCCACACGATCATAAAAATCTTTGCAGCCAGCGGTACGATATGTCTTCCAGACAATGATGCAGATGCTGAGTCAGACTGCACTTCATCTTTCAATACTGCACCTGTGAATGCTTTGCCCGTCACAGCCGTATCCTGCATTTTTGAATCTGCAGTACTGCTATCCTCTGAATTTACCTTAGAAGAATTTACATTCGCAGAATCTGCATCTGCCGAAATTATTCTCTTTGCAGTTATCTTTTCATTCCCACTGCTCTCAATCCCCGGCACTTTGAAATTTATAAAGGAAAAATTCGATGGAAGCCGCGCAGGAACCAGCAGACTCATTGCAACAGCCAGCCAGACCACATACTTCCATCTCGCTGTAAATCTGTTTTTTAACAAAACAGATAAACCCAGCACAAGAAAAATAACAACTGCGGAAATAATATTAAGCTTCAAAATATGTAATGCAAATTCCGCCATCACTTATTCCTCCTTCTCATCCAACTCCTTCAGAAAATCACTGAGATCCTGTATTTCTTCTGAACTTATCTTCTTTCCCTGATAAAGAGAAGTCACAAACTTCTTAAGAGAATTCCCGTAAAGTTTCTCCAATACACTCTTACTTTCATTTGCCTGATAATCTTCCTGAGATACCAGAGGAGTATACAGATTCATCTTTCCCTGCTTCTCTACAGAAACGAAATTCTTATTCTCTAATCGGGTCAGCAGTGACAAGATCGTAGTCGGAGCCAGCTGTTTCTTCACATTCACCAGCTTCTCAATCTCCGCCCGGGTCATCGGCGGCGTCCCGTTCCATAAAGCCAGCATAATGTCCAACTCTGACTCCGGCAAACGCTGATATGCTTTTTTCAATAAAATCACCTCATTTCTTCTACAATTGTAGGAATAATTTTATTGTAGCAACCACACAATAATCCGTCAATGCTAATTTATCTCTATATAATCATTCCCATTTTCATCTGTCCAGGTTCCGTCTCCATTGTCAGTAAAACCAGTTCCATTATCATCCCGATAATAATAATCTCCATTTGTCGTCTGTGTAACTGTAACCGTATTTCCATCAGAAGACTCCAGTGTATGCTGCTCCAATGTTATTCCCAGGTAATGTGTTGCATCATTTAAAGCCCTATAAGTATTTCCATACTCATCTGTATAACTCTCATCACCATTGTCCGTATATCCTACACCATCATCATCCCGGTAACAATAATCCCCATTTGTTTGCTGAGTAATCGTAAAAGTACTTCCATCCTCTCTCACAAGTGTCAATGTCTCAAGATAAATATTATTGCCACTGTCCTCATCTGTATCCACATTTACCTCATTGGAAGTCTCTGTTTCTCCTGCCTCTGAATTTTGATCTTCATTCTGCTTATCATCCTGATCACTTCCACTATTGTCAGAACCCTCCTGTGTATCTAATGCCGGATTTCCCGGATAGGAAATACTCTCCACCATCTCACGCACCTTACCGATATCATCTACATCTTTCGCAAATCCCTTCACCACATAAAGATCACTGCCAACAGAATAAGCCGTTTCGTAACAAGCCGCATACTGATCACTTGCTTTCGCAAACAATGGGGTATCATCATCTGCATCATACTTATAAACACCAACCCAGTCCTTACCGCTCACAAAATAAGCATATGTTCCCTTCATATCCTTCTGCTCCCAGTCAGAACTCACTGGCTGCGGATCAAACTTCTCACTCCCTCCATTCCTGGCCCATACAGCATTCATTCCAGTCATGGACATGCAAAACACCGATAACGAAGCAACAACCGTAATAAATCTTTTTCTGTTCATAAGAATTCCCCTTTCGTCATTAATTGTAACTCCATTTTTATCCGTTTCTTCTACTTTTGTAGAAGTTAATCATATACTACATCTGTAGAAGATTAGTGTCAAGCTGTTTTTTCTACAAATGTAGTAATATATAAATTTTTTCATTTAAAGACAAACAATCAAAAAAACGTCAAAAAAGACCAGCTGACATCCAGCTGGCCTTCTCTATTTCCTTAATTTAAGTCAAACGGATAAAATCATCCGCTTCGCTCCTTACTTGATTCGGTTAAAAAGCACAAATATTGACATTTTTCTCAGCATCTTCTTTCGCTGCAAAAGGTCCAGGAATCACCTTAGCACCTCTGTGTCCACCAAAGTAATCAGCGTCAAATATTATCGGTGTTCCATCCGGATTTTCGAAGAATTCTTCCGGCTCAAAAGCTTTTCCTAAAACTTCTGTATTGATCATACGTCCGGAGAAATCTCCAAGAATCTCGTAAATATTTGTATCCAGAATATATTTTCCATCTTTCTCTGTTAATTCTACCTTCACATTCTCAGAAGAAACGAGTCCATTTTTCTCATGTTTCCATGCCTTTGCACCATTAAGGTAAACATTTCCCTCACTCCATACCGGTAAATGGTCAAAGTGAACCGGCTCCAGTTTCTTCATATCTGCAGGTTTTGCAAAATCAAACTGTGAGATCCATTCATCATAAGTTGGATACTCATCGAACATCCAGGTTCCAACTTTTCTGTTCTCAGAATCAAATCCATCATCAGAATCATGCATTGTGATAAAATCTTCTGAAGGCCATTTCTGAACAAAAATATTGTTATAGAAACGGTCATCTCCATGAAGTATTGTCATAAATCCTCTGACCTCTGTACGATGAGGCATATGATAAGGTGTATAACGCCATCCGGTTCCATCACCTACACAGGTTAAAGCACCGCAGATCAAGTTATGTACCATAGCAACACCCTGAGTAGCAAAACGCAGGCTGGCGTCTGACAGAAGGATATTGTTATCAATAAGAGTCGGTCCATGACCTACTTCAACAAAGATATCCTGGCACATCATACCGCCTTTCAACTGTTTTGCAAATGCCGGTCGCTGATTATCATGAAGCAAGTTCTGAGTGAGTCGTGTACCCTGAGCTTCCCAGTCGCACCAGATTCCCATTGTACAATGATGAATATGATTTCTTCTCATAATAACATCAATTGCAGCATGCATCTTAATTCCGGCAATCTCTGCACCCCCCAGTTCCATCATATTGTTGATATGATGAATATGGTTGTCCTCAATAATACTGAATACACCGCCCATACGGCCGATAATACCACCCTGCTCACAGTGATGAATATTGTTTCGACGGATAATGTGGCTTCCTACTTTTTCTTTAAGCCAGCCATGATACTGTCCGCGGCATACTGCATCTCTTTCCATCTGAGTTGGACTCTTCACATATTTATTTGTAAAATAATGATCGTTTTCTGCATCATAATATTTTCCAAGAGAAATACCTGCACATTTGCTGTTAGAAATTTCGCAGTCCTCAATGATCCATCCTTTGCTCCAGTGAGGTCCGATCATACCATCCTGATAAGCTGCAGGCGGAGCCCATGTAGTTGCTGCTTTTGTAACTACGAAATCACTGACTGTGATATATCCCACACCGGTTTTGGACGGCATAAAGCACTCACGGCGTACATTGATCTCTACATTTTCTTTATTTGGATCTGCTCCATGGAAATTCGCATAAATGACTGTCTCGTCTTTCTCCTGATCCTGTTCTGTATACCATTTATAAGTAGACTCTTCCGGAACCCAGCTGCACTCATAAACCTCGGCTTTGATGCATTCTTCCACACTTCTAGCCTCATAAAGAGCACGGTCATTCAAATATACACATCCTGTATGTTTGTCAGCTTTGGCAAAATACCAGTCACCATAAACCATAGTTGTATATGGATTATAGCTGCCAAAAAGACTGTTCGCTACACGGCATACCCATACCTCTTCTTTATAAGGAACCCATGTCTGAATACGTTCTGCACCAGTGATAACTGCACCGAGAGGCTCTACGCTCCTGTAAGTAATTCTCGCATCTTCTGTACCGGCATGAATCGGATCTACATATTCCCGGTAAACTCCAGGCGCTACCAGAACTTCATCCCCCGGCTGTGCAATTTTTGCCGCATCATTGATATGACGAAATGGCATCTGCTCTGTACCATTTCCGTCATGACCAGCTTTTCCATTTACATAAATCTTCATGAAAACCCCTCCCATATATGTTTTTAAATAAATTAGATTCTATAAACTTTGCTACTAATTTTAAAGTGCTTTTTTCTGCAATACAATATATTTTTAATCCCACTTTCTATAATTTTCTGTAATGCAATTATATAATTTTCTACATTCTTCTAACGGCAGAATTTCTTCGCATATTTGCAGTCAATATAACAGACTTTCTTTTATTTTTGCGCACAAAAAAACCAGCTAACTACTAGCTGGTTTCTACTATATCTTCAAAACTACATACATGCTGACATTTCCCTGAAAATCATTACTTCCTGCGATTCTTGGTCAAGCCCTCACCCGATTAGTAACAGTCAGCT
>OLNH01001315.1_pt1 | contig 13466 bp, 12 predicted proteins | sample 1643101 | NCBI WGS metagenome assembly OLNH01 (sample SAMEA3136758, study PRJEB25190) | human gut metagenome | biome: human gut; feature: human-associated habitat; material: faeces | place: Austria | collected 2013
CTCTCCTGCCTCTTTAAAATATAAGAGACAATTCGCTATGAATTGTCCCTTTATATATCTAATTATTTATCAAATTTATTTTTGTAATCCCAAGTAGTTCTTAAGATAGCTTCCATATCATGTACCATTGGCATTCTTGGGTTAGCTGGTGTACATTGATCTTCATATGCATTCATAGCCATTCTGTGAATTGCTGCATCCCATTCTTTTTTATCGATTCCTTGAGATTCGAAGTTAGATGCTAAACCAACTTTGTGGCATAACTCTTCACAGGCATCAGCAAACATTTGAACACCTTCTGCTGGCGTTTTTGGTTTTAATCCGATTAATTGTGCTAATTCCATATATTTAACATCTGCTTTATAGTTTTCAATTTTTGGCCAGATATTTAATTTAGTAGGAATAGTTCCGTTATATTTAATAACGTGTGGTAATAAAATACCATTTGTACGTCCATGTGGTACATGGAATTCTCCACCGATCTTATGAGCTAATGAGTGGTTCATACCTAAGAACGCATTAGCAAATGCCATACCTGCAATACTTGCTGCATTATGCATTTTTTCTCTTGCAATTGGAGTTCCTTTTGTAACTGATTCTTCTAAATAATCAAATACTAATTTAACTGCTTGTTTAGCCCATCCATCAGTAAAATCAGATGCTAAAATAGATACATAAGCTTCAACTGCATGTGTTAATACATCGATACCTGTATCAGCAGCAATAGAAGCAGGCATTGTCATAGCAAGTTCTGGATCTACGATAGCTACAGTTGGTGTTAATGCATAGTCAGTTAATGGATATTTTTTATTTGCTCTTTTATCAGTAATAACCGCAAACGGAGTAACTTCTGAACCTGTTCCTGAAGTTGTTGGGATACAGATTAATCTAGCTTTCTTACCTAATTCTGGGAATTTGAAAGCACGTTTTCTGATATCCATGAATTTTTGTTTAATATCATCAAAATTAACTTCTGGATGTTCATACATTAACCACATTACTTTAGCTGCATCCATTGAAGAACCTCCACCTAATGCAATAATTACATCTGGTTCAAAGTTTCTCATTAATTCAACACCTTTTTCTACAGTGTCAATACTTGGATCTGGTTCAACATCAAAGAATAATTCTAAATCAACTTTATTTCTTCTTCTTCTAATTACATCTTCAATTTTTTCAACATAACCAAGATTATACATTCCTCTATCTGTAACAATCATGGCTTTGTCCATTTCTTTCATATCTCTTAGATATTTAATTGAATTTCTTTCAAAATAAATTTTTGGAGGAAGTTTAACCCATTGCATATTGTTATTACGTCTCCCTATTCTCTTAATATTGATTAAGTTTATAGCACTTACGTTATTAGATACTGAGTTATGTCCGTAAGAACCACAACCTAATGTTAATGATGGAATAAATGCGTTGTAAACTGAACCGATACCACCGAATGTAGATGGAGCATTTTCGATGATACGAATAGCTTTACATGCATGTCCGAATCTCTTAGATAATTCATGATCTTCAGTATGGATAGCAGCTGAGTGTCCTAATCCATTAAATTCAACCATTTGAGTAGATTTTAAGATACCGTCTTCAGTACTACTAGCTTTTAAAATTGCTAATACTGGAGATAATTTTTCTCTTGTTAATGGTTCATTTGGTCCTACTTCAGCACATTCAGCACAAATAATTTGTGTATCTTCAGGCACTTTAATTCCTGCTTGTTCAGCAATCCATGTTGCAGGTTTACCAACTACATTTGGATTTAATTTAGCAGCATTTACATTATCAGAATATGCAGCAGCACCAAACATAAATTGTTCTAATTTAGCTTTTTCATCTTTATTTACAAAGTAAACTTTAAATCTCTTAATTTCTTTCATGAAATCATCATAAATTTCATGATCAACAATTGCAGCTTGTTCAGAAGCACAAATCATACCGTTATCAAATGATTTAGATAATACAATATCATTTACAGCTCTTGGTAATACACATGTTTTTTCTACATACGCAGGAACGTTACCAGCACCAACACCTAATGCAGGTTTTCCGCAAGAATAAGCTGCACTTACCATTGCGTTACCACCTGTTGCTAAAATTGTTGCAACACCTGGATGTTTCATTAATGCAGTAGTTGCATACATAGATTTCATATCTAACCATTGGATACAATCTTCTGGTGCACCAGCTGCAACTGCAGCATCTCTAATAACTACAGCAGCCATTACAGAACATGCATGAGCACTTGGGTGGAATGAGAAAATAATTGGATTTCTTGTTTTTAAACAAATTAATGATTTAAAAATTACTGTTGAAGTTGGATTAGTTGTTGGAACGATCCCACAAACAACACCTACTGGTTCAGCAATTTCAGTAATCCCTAAAAGAGGATCTTCATTAATAATACCTACAGTTTTTAAATGACGTAAATTACTTGTTACATATTCACAAGCAAATAAGTTTTTAACTGCTTTATCTTCAAATACACCACGACCTGTTTCATTAATAGCCGCTTCTGCTAAAGTACCATGAGCATCTAATCCAGCTACAGAACATTTAGCTACAATGTAATCTACTTGTTCTTGAGTAAATTCTTCAAATTTTGATAAAGCTACTTGAGCTTTTGAAACTAGTTGATCAACATAAGCATCAATTTCTTCGTTAGTTGGTTCAACCACTTTGTTAACAGCTTTTTTTTCTGCCATTATTTTTTCCTCCGATTCATTATGAAATATTTAATTTGTTTCCATTGATAGTGTACCCCAATTTTACAAAAAAGACAAGTAATATTGTGCATTTTTTCACAATGAAAACACTATATTTTTAATGAAAACGCTATCAGTGTTTTTTGGCATTAATTAAAAAAATCCAAAGCCAAAATAGCTTTAGATATCTCGGTTTGTTATTATCACCTTAACCCCTTCATCAGCTAAAAAATCCTTAATTTCAAAATCATTAACAGTCCAAGTATTAACATCTATTCCTCTTTTAAGATAATCGTTTATTTCTTTTTCATTTAAAAAAACACACTTTGGATGAGCAGCATTAAATTTATATTTAAAAACCAGTTCTTTATTTTTTATATAATCATCTTCAAATAAATATCCTAAATATATATTTTTATCAATTTCTCTTAATGTTAATAAACTTCCTAAACAAAAAGAAGAAAATATTACACGATTCAACATTCCTTTTGATTTAACTAAATTATATGTCATCTTTTCAATATTAGAATAACGGATTTTATCTGTTTTAATTTCAAGATTCAAAATCGCTTCTCTATTTTTACAGTAGTCTAACAACTCTTCTAATAATGGTATTTTCTCTTTATACTCTTTAAAGTGATAATTAAAATTGTATTTACACAACTCATCATATGTTAAATCCTTAACATACCCCTTACCATTAGATGTTCTATTTATTTTCTCATCATGTATCAATACCAAACGATTATCTTTAGTTAGATGTACATCTGTCTCTATTCCATCAAAATTACCTTCAATAGCTTCGACAAATGCTATCATTGTGTTTTCAGGATACTTTTCACTATACCCTCTATGCGCCAATTTAATCATAAACTTCTCCTATAATAACCTCGCAAAATAAATCATATAACTAATCAACATAATAACTGCACCAACTCTTTTTAAATAAAAATCTTTACCTATAAATATATACAACAAAAATAAAGCACCTATTGCAACCATACCATCAATAATAAAACTATTTTTAAAAACAACTGCTTCTGGACAAACTAATGCCGTAGTTCCCAAAACAAACAGAATATTAAATATATTACTTCCAACAATGTTACCAACAGCCAAATCGCATTTACCTTTCAAAGAAGCTGTTACTGAAGTAACTAATTCAGGTAATGATGTCCCGAATGCAATAATAGTAAGTCCAATTAACCTTTGACTAACATTCACCTCTGTAGCAATATATACAGTAGCATCAACCGTCAAATTACTACCAACAATAATGCCTGTTATCCCTAAAATAATTACTAAAATCAAACGAAACAAAGTATCTTGCACTCTAACTTTTTCAATTTCACTGACAGCTACATTTTCTCCTCTTTTAGCCAACTGATACAAATAACACAAAAATACAAAAAATAAAACCCATAAAATAATACCATCTAAAAAATCAAGCTTCTCACCTAATTTACCTAAAATCATTAAAAGCAAAGTAATCAACATAACAAACGAAATTTCATATCGATATGTATTACAATTCACTTTTAAACATTTTACACATCCAGAAATCCCAAGTATTACTAATACATTTATAATATTACTACCAATTATATTTCCAATCGCTAAATCGGCATCTCCATTCATTCCTGAAATAATCGATATTGCCGCTTCAGGTGCACTAGTACCAAAAGCCACAACAGTAAGCCCAATTACAATTGGTGGTATATTCATTTTTGATGATAATTTAGATGCCTCTCAACAAATACATCAGCCCCTTTAATTAATAAAACAAACCCTACAATCAAACAAGCAATTTGTATCAACATATCTTTATTATATTCTTTCTTTCTTTGAATTTTATCAAAGCATATAATTAAAATAAGAATTTTTTATTACACCATCAATTATCAAAATAATTTACAAATGTATAAAAGTAGCAAAAAGCTGCTATAATAAATCAAATTTTTTTAACGCCTTTACAATACCATCATTTTCAATTCGATCAGTTTCATAATCAGCAGCTGCTTTTGCTTCAATAACAGCATTTCCCATAGCTACTCCTAAACCTACCGTTTCTAACATTTCAATATCATTTCTGCCGTCTCCAAAAGCAATAGTATCACTAATATCTTTATTTAATCTTTTTACAAGCTCACAAATTCCTACCGCTTTTGAAACACCTCGCAAAGTTAAATCAAAAGAACAATCATTTTGATGTCTTTGAATATCAAAATAAGGGTCCAATGCATCTACCATAACAGGAATATCATCAGTATCATTAACAACTATCATTCCTATATAGGTTTCTATTTCACCAGGATCAAATTGATCAATAATTGTTTCTAACTTCATTCCCCATTTTTTACAAAATTCAAGATGTTTTTTATCATTACCATCACGAACATAAATATTATCATTACCTTCAAAGTAATAATTAAAGCCATACTTATCACAAAGTTCCAATGTCGCTATAATCGCTTCACTAGGTACAATTGCTTTATATACAGGTTGATTCAAATATTCAACGTAACCACCATTACAAGTTACATACCCACTAAAAGGATAATTCATTACTTCATCAACAATAAAACATTTACAACGTCCAGTTGCTAAAAAAACATCATGCCCATTTTCTTTTAATTTATCCAGTGCTTCCTTTACATTATCACTAATCGAATAAATACCTAGATTACAATCAATCAATGTCCCATCAATATCAAAAAACAACAGTTTACTCATAACATACCTCCTAATGCATACATCCATAATTGTAACATATCTTGCTATAATTTACTGATATATATCAATTATTTCACCACATGCTATCATCTTACCAGCATTTCCAGAAGGTTGACTAGTCAAATCATCTTTTTTTTCATGAATAATTATTGTTCTTCCTATAATATCATTAACAGTAAATTTGTTTATATATACCGCCATCCACGCCATTCCATCTTTTGAAAATAACGGTGGTAAATCTCCATTATGATACGGATGTAAACATTCATTCATATTAAAATGTCCTCCCGCATCACTAAAAGGATTATCTTTAGTTCCCATACATTTCTTACCTTCATGAATGTGTAAACCATGTATTCCTTGATTACAATCTGTGTTCGACAATCCGTTAACTTCTATAACCAACACGCATCCGGTTTCATATCCATAAACCAATAACAAACCATTTATTCCTGATCCCTTAATAACTGCATAAGCATCAGGATTACCTTTACATAACATATCAATTATTTTATACGTTTCCATATCTTCCTCCACTTAATATATATGAAGGACTTCAGTTAACTATACATATAAAAATACCCCATTATTAAATAATGGAGTACTTTATAAATCAATATTTTAAATCCTTATAGATATCTTCTTGCGCAAACATAATTTTTATGAAGCGCAGATATTTTAACTACATCTCCTGTTTGAGGTGAATGAATCATCTTACCATCACCAACATAAATACCTACATGAGTAATTCTACCTGTTCCTGAACCAAAAAACACCAAATCTCCAGGCTGTAAATTACTTCTATCAACCGCTACTCCGCCTTGAGATTGAGCCTGAGCAGTTCTTGATAGAGAAATCCCATGTTGACGATATACCCAAGATGTAAATCCAGAGCAATCAAATGAATTTGGACCAGTTGCTCCCCATTTATACGGTGAACCTAGTTTAGTATATGCAGTTTCTAAAATTTTTGTTCCTGGCGTATATACTTTTACACTTAATGATGCTACAGATTTATTACCAGCCGCATCCAAAACACTAAATTCTACGGATTTATTACCAGTAGTATTAGTATCAATGCCCCCTACCGAAACATTAGCCGTAACATCTCCGTCCTTATTATCAATTGCAGAAATCAGATACATTCGAGGATCGAAAGCATCTCCTTTTGCTACTTCAACTTCATTACTACTTAGATTTATTTTAGGACCACTTATATCTTTTACAGTGAAATTCAATGTAGAAACAACTTCATTTTTAGCATCGTCTTTTGTACTGACTTTAATAGTTTGTGTTTCTCCTTCTTTTCTTGTATCAACACTACCAGTTATAGTATTAGTAACAGACCCCATATCATCACTAGCAACTAAATAATTTTCTAATTTAAATTCACTAGCATAATCAATAACAATATTTTCTCCTTCTAATAACGTAACACTTGGCGGTGTTAAATCCGATACAGCAAATTCAAACATCTTTTCAGTAACATTACCAGAAGAATCAGTTACCGATAAAGTTATATCTTGGATACCAGGTTTTGATGCATCTAGTGCTTTATCAGTTTCAATAAAAGGTGAAACATCCCCATCTACATTATCAATGGCACTAACATAGTTAGAAACATCATTACTTCCATTAATAGGAACTTGTACTACATACCCTTTATCTACACCAACAACTGTAAATTCGGGTGCTTTATCATCAACTACTTCAACTAAAACTTCCTTAGTAGCAATATTTGATGAACTATCACTTGCACTAACAAGTACTTCATAAATTCCTAACTGCTTAGTATTTACATTCCCTGTTTTAATATCAACTATCAAATCATCTCTTTCATCCTGATTATCTGTAATATTAATAGCATTTAAATCAAATTTTTCTCCATATGAAACCTCAACTCGATTAGAAACAATTTCCGGTGCTTCTTTATCTACTGCGGCATATCCTACTAACATAAATACTGCAACCCCAAGAATAGGGATAAACATTGCTTTACGTTTGATAATATTTTCATTAATAAAATTATCCGTTTTTACCTTCATTAACTCACTTCCTATCTAAAACGTACTATTAGATTATAACACTTTTTTTAGATAAATGCAAATTCGCTTGATTTAAGCAATAAAATTTAAATTATCAAAAAAATAATTTAATATATAAAACATTAAAAATCTATTTTCTACGTTTTTTACCCTATAAACACATTTTTACCAATTTATATTTAAATAACCCTATAATATAAAAATACTCAAAAAAAGAAGTAGCCTAAACTACGGCGCTTTAATTTAAACTGGGGTAAACGATATCCTTTAATTTAAGTTGGGGTTTTCGATTTCTCCTTTAATTTTTATTTGGGGTCATCTGTTGATGACTCTTTTTATATAAAAAAATCCTTTCATGATATGATTTGATTGTTCATGTCAATCTATCAGGAAAGGAGTAATATCATGTACGATGATATCATCAACATTTTAAACCTTAATCATTCTGATGTACAGTCTTGTACTTCAAAAAAAGAAAATAACCGTATTACTTATTACATTACTTTAATCAGAAAAGAATTCTTTTGTCCTCTTTGCTTTCATAAACTCTATATCAAGGATTATCGCAGCGTTAAGCTCAATCATCAGATTATCAGATGCTTTGATACTCGCATCATTTATAGAAAGCGTCGTTACTACTGTAGTAGGTGTAAATCTTATCATTATGAAGACAATCCTTTTGTTTCTACAAAACGTTCTGCTTTCACTGATCTCTCTGAAATTCAAATGATGAATTTCTTGAAAGAACATTCCGCTACTTTCTCTATGACTGCTAGACAATTTCATACATCTCCTACAAAAGTCATCAATGTATTTGATACCTTAGGTCAAATGAAAAAACTGCCTTTTACAGATGCTATCTGCATCGATGAATTTTACTGGAACAGAAAAAGCAAAAACAAGTATGCTTGTGTTATTGTCGATTTTAACACCAGTAATATCATCGATATTATCGAAGGAAGAAAATTAAAAAATTGGGACAGCTATACTCAGCTCATCAATAAAAAGGAATTACATAGTATTAAATATATATGTACTGATCTGTTTGAAACCTATAGACAAGTACAGAAAATCTATTTCCCTCATGCTTTATTATGTTGTGATTCATTTCATATTATTAAAAATATTAATGTCCTTCTTAAAAATGAAAGAATAAAAATTATGAAAAAACATGAGAAAGATTCTGTTGAATATTATCTTCTCAAGAATTTAAATTATCTTTTAATGATGAATTCCTCTAAAATCAAGGAAAATAAAGCGAAATATAATCACAAATTAAAAAGATATATTAATTATCCTCAACTGCTGGAACTCATACTAAATATCAGTCCTGTTCTTAAAGAAGCCTATGAGCTCAAAGAACTTTACTTATTTTTTAATACGACCTCTAGCATCAATGATGCACGTGTAAATTTATCAGAGGTCATCAATGAATATGCTTCATCAAATATAGAAAGTTATAGAAGATTTTCAACAACACTTATTGAATGGTTTGATGAAATTGTCAATTCATTTCATATATATAATGGTCAAAGGATATCAAATAGCAAGATTGAAGGAATAAATTCAAGAATCAAAACAATTCTAAAAAATGCCAATGGATTTAGAAACTTCTCAAGAATGAGAAATAGAATTATGTTTTCATTAAACAAGAACTCTCTGCCTTCTTCCTTAAAGCAGTCACAGATAATCAAAAAGTCTGGAAGAAAACGTGGTAAATATAAAAAAGTAAAATAAAATTATTTAATAAACAAGATTGAATAAGTCCAATATAAAAGGTAGAAATCAGTAACTATACTGTCACCATATTTCTACCTTTATTTGATACCTAAACCCCCAGAGATTTAAAGCCATAACTGCTTTCACCCCAGTCTAAATTAAAGTATCGAACTAGACATCATCCTAGTATACCTCCCAAAAGCGCTCAATATTTTATAGCGCCAAAAAAAGAATTATTATCCTGTTACAAATAGTAATTCTTCAGACATGTTTTAAATACGGAGTGACTAATCACCTCATATTAAATGTGTATCTAAAAACCCATGACCTCAAGTAATTTTAGATTAACATTTTTTATAAGTATTAAAATTTTTAATCAATTATAAATTTAATTCATATTACTATTTAAAAAATATAAAATAATACTAATTGAATTATTTAAATCTGATTTAATAGAAATTTTACAATTATCTACATTTTTTAATATATGTTGAAACTCTTTCATTATCTTTTTTTCTAAGATACTTTTTGTATCAATACTTTTTATTACAGTAATAATGATAACTTGTTTACCAATTTTATTTGATTTGATACTTATAATTCTTTCATTTTCTGAAACATTTTTGCTTATTAAAATCCCAAATTCTAATAATTTTGAAAATATCTCTATTTGCGTACTTAGATCAATGAAAGAAAAATCACTGTATTTAATCATACTTACAAAATTAATCTTATTTTCTTGTAATCGATCTATTTTGTTATTTAGAACATAATTTAATGCTAAGGAATTTGTATATATAGAATTAAATTTATTAAAAGTTATATCGATTAATTTTTTTAATTCTTTTTTTAAATTATTGATATCTTCATTTTCAACATAATCATTCATTTGATAACACGTGTGGAGAAGATTATGTAAAAAATTGAAATTATTATCATAGTTATTTTTTAATAAATTATATTTTGTATCAATAATATTTTTTTCATATTTAAATAACTTTAAATCAGAAGAAATTTTAATAGAACGCATAATTAGAAAGAAAATAACTATGATTGCAAAATTAGATATTAAAATACTAAAAAAAATTAAAAGCATTATATTTGTGTTATCAATAAGATCATAATATCCATTTAATGTAGAAAGAAGAAAAATTGTAGCTAATGGAAAAACAAATACAATACCACAATATATAGAAAGTGATTGCAATTGTATATATTGAATAAACCTTACAAATAAATAAGAAAATAAAAGTAATAAAAGTACTGAGCATATTAAGCCAACATTATAAATCAATGATTGCACTTGAGTGAAATGATTTGCTCCAAAATAATAATTAAGAATAACACCGATAATTAGCTCAGATAATAAACTAAAAGTATAAAAAGGGAGAGTAGTGCATAAAATATCAAATAACGTACATTTAAATTGAATGAGTACATATAATAAATATATTATAAAGATTATTAAAGATTTTTCATTAGAAGCACCATTTATATTTATAAAACATAATAATATTAAAGATAGAAAAAAAATTAAATAATTTATATATTTTTTTGAATTCTTGTATTGAAGTAGCGATTTACTAATATAATGTAGTGCACATAAATTAAAAAAATTAGCAATTATTACATTCATATATTCAGATCACCTCATGTAAATTACTTTCATATTTTTCTATAAAACATTCTTTAAAATGCCTTGAAAGTGGAATTATATCATCATTTAACATAATAATGTCTGTTTTTTGTAAAGCACTAATATAATTTAAATTAACTAAAAATGATTTATGTGGTTGAGCAAATGTTACATTTTCAGTTATATTAATCCAATGTTTTAAAGGATATGTTGTTTGAAGAATCTTTCCATTTGTAAAATGAATTAATGTTTTTCTATCATAAAACTCAAAATACAAAATATTTTTAAAATAAATTTTTCTTTTTGATAATTTTAAATCATAAAAACCAAGAAGATTGTTATAATATTTATGAACTATATTATTCATTTCTAAATTGAATTCAGTTTGATTAATTGGTTTTATAAAGTATCTTTCTGCATCAATTTTATAACCATCAATAGCATATTTCATGTAATATGTTGTTATGATAATAATACAATCTGATTTTTCTTTTTTCAATTGTAGACCAATTTCAATACCATTTTCATTTAATAATTCAATATCTAAAAAAAGCAAGTTATAATTATTAATTATAGAAAATAATTCTTTTTTGTTTTGACAATATTTAATGGTAAAATTTTCATTTATAGAAACAAAATAATTTGTTATACAAGCTTCTAATTGACGCATATCATCAACATTATCATCATATATAAGAATATTCATACTTATATCCCCTTCCCTAAATTTATTATTTAAATATATTGTAAAACATTTTCTATAAAAATTCAAAATAATAAAAATTTGTATAAATATTAGTTAGGGATATTTTTTAGATATTTCTTATTTTACGCTGAAATAATGATAGGAAAATACTAAAAGAAGAAATTAGCTCTATAATATAGATAGTTTCAAATAAAATTTTTACATTAAATTGGTAAGAGACAATAGTAATTAAGAAATATATGAAATGTATTAATATTGCCATAAATTTATAATATTTTTTCTCTGCTTTTGACAATATTTTTTCTTTACAATCAATTGGTACATACATAATATATAAAATAGTATTAAAAACAATTATAAAAGTGAAAAAATAAAAATACATATGCATATTTTTTTTGAGAATAGGCACAAATAGTGTAACTATAATTGATAATATTAAGCAATGATATTTGTTTTTTAAATGAAATCCACCAATATTTTTACGTATAGGTATATATAAAATAATAAATATTATAATTTCTACTGTGAAATGATTAAAAACTGATATTGGAATGATAACTAATAAATAGATAATATAAGAATAAAAGTATTCAAAACCATACTCAAACACATCTTTTTCAATTGAAATATTATTATTTATAAGATAACTATATAATTTATTTTTCATATTTATTTAAGATATCGCATACATTATTATCTAACTTATTTAAGAAAGGCTCTAAAAGGCAATTGTCTTTAATTAAATAATGCGTAGAAGTACCATACAAAAGTGAGATATTTTTAATAACCTCTCCTAATGGCTTTGAAACTCTTTTTCCCCAATTATAAATATTTAATCCACTTATTTTTATTGTTAGATTAATTTGAAAAATATTAAATAGTTCTCTTTTTAAAAATTTAACTTTATTTATAAAATCCATTTTAGTTCTCCTTATGATAATTTTGTTTTAAAAATACTGATCAAAATCACTTTTTATTATTCAAAAACAAATCATTAACTTGGAATTCTTTTCTAAAACATTTGAATATTTTTATTAGATGAAAATCAATTTGTGTAACTCTTTTTTTAGAAAATAATAAAGAAGTTTTTATTGATACTACTAATTAAATAATTAATATCTTTTGTCCAATCAAATCCATTTCAAAACATTATTTACAATATCTTTATATACAATATTATGTAATAAATAACGTTATTATATATCTTTTTATATTTTGACTAATTAAAAATTAGCGTAAATAAAATTATTTATTTGGTATATAATTTTATGGTTAACAAATTTTTCTTTATTTGCTTTATAATTACATTGAATATTAAATATGCACATACATTATAATAATAGAATATACTCATATATATATGCTATCTGTATATTTTATTATTTTTTGTATTTTATACATTAAAATAGTTTTTTATTCATTCAATATTAAGATTTTGAGATAATAATGTTAAAATAGTTTTGAGGTGATTATATATGGTATATAACTTTAAAAAAATTTGTTTGAGTCTTTTTGCACGATTACTTACTCTACTAACTATTATCGGTGTTAATAGTGCATGTAATATTGTTTACGGTCAACCTAATGAACCACAATCTTTAGCTCGCTATAAGAAAAGATAATTTTTTAACCTAACTATTTTTTTTAAAAGTAGGACAAATTATATGTTCTACTTTTTAATAATTATTATTTAATTTAAAGAAAACTATTTTAAATAGCATTAAAGTCTTAAGTTATTATTATCAATTAATTAAAGATAAAAGATAATAGCATAAAAATTAAATATTATATATTGAACGATAACGTGACATATAAAAGGTATAAAGTAAAACAAAAGTGTAAGATTGGTTTTATCCAACTATAGCTAAACTTCTGCCAGTTATAAAAGTAAAATAACTCTAACTCCAAACCAATTT
>OLNH01001317.1_pt1 | contig 13453 bp, 9 predicted proteins | sample 1643101 | NCBI WGS metagenome assembly OLNH01 (sample SAMEA3136758, study PRJEB25190) | human gut metagenome | biome: human gut; feature: human-associated habitat; material: faeces | place: Austria | collected 2013
CCTTGTTCTCCGGGCGTTTTGCAAGCTGGATCGCAGCATAGAGAGCTGCACCGGAGGAAATTCCTGTAAGGATTCCCTCTTTCTTGGTAAGGAGTTTGGATGTTTCAAATGCATCCTCGTTCTCTACCGGAATGATCTCGTCATAAACCTTGGTGTCAAGTGTGTCCGGAACAAAACCTGCGCCGATACCCTGGATCTTATGCGGGCCTGCTTTTCCCTCAGAAAGTACAGGAGAAGTTGCAGGCTCAACAGCAACTACCTTCACATTCGGGTTCTGGCTCTTCAGGTACTCACCTGTACCGGTGATCGTTCCGCCTGTGCCGACACCTGCTACGAAGATATCTACCTTTCCGTCTGTGTCCTTCCAGATCTCAGGACCTGTTGTTGCTGCATGTGCCTTCGGGTTAGCCGGGTTCTCAAACTGTCCCGGGATGAAGCTTCCCGGAATCTCCTTGGCGAGCTCTTCTGCCTTGGCAATGGCACCCTTCATTCCCTTGGCTCCGTCTGTGAGAACTACCTCTGCACCATATGCCTTCAGGATGTTTCTTCTCTCCACACTCATGGTCTCCGGCATGGTGAGGATCGTCTTATAGCCCTTGGCAGCTGCGATGGCTGCAAGTCCGATTCCTGTATTGCCGGATGTTGGCTCAATAATGGTTGCGCCTGGTTTCAGAACGCCTTTCTGCTCTGCATCCTCGATCATTGCCTTACCGATTCTGTCCTTAACGCTTCCTGCCGGGTTAAAATACTCAAGCTTGGCAAGTACTGTAGCCTCAAGTCCCTCAGACTTCTCTACGTTCTTAACCTCTACAAGCGGTGTGTTTCCGATCAGTTCCAGTGCGCTTCCGTAAATTTTACCCATGATGATATCCTCCTTATTTCCTTTATGTCCATTTCCTTATTTCCTAGTAACTATATATGTTTTCTGTGATTTGATTGAATTATATCATAGTACAGGGATTTGTCAATATATTTCAGCCAAAAAAACGCAGGAATTTTTCTCCGGAAAAACCCCTGCGCTTCATATAATTTCATTTATTCTTTTTTAGGATTTTTACAAGCAGATGCATAGTCAGGCGGATATTCATATTCTTTATTTTTCAGATTCTGTTAATGTAATATCCCCATCGCTGCATTCCACATTTAAAGTCGGTGCTGAAGCACCGGCCTTGTTCTCATAAACAGAGGTGTCTTCCTCATTGTCGGTTTTTCCCCTGGAAAGCCCCTCCGTGTCCACATCTCCGTCTGCAGTTTTCAGATAAATATTGGTTTTCTCTGCACTGCCGTTCTTCATTTCTACAGAAACATCACCGCAGGAGCTATTGATCTTCATATCTCCGTTAAAGCTGCTGTTGTCTATCTGAATATCTCCGTCGCTGAGAGCTATCTGCCCATCTGCAAGCTCTGCCTTTTTTATGGTCACATCTCCGTTTCCGGATTTCAGCTGCATGTTATCTGTACATTGAAGTTCTTTTACATTCAGATCCCCGTCGGAAAGCTTTGCATCAAACTTTTCGAACTCGCCCTTATCCAGCATCAGATCTCCACTGAGAAGTTCCAAGGTCATTTCTTTACACAAAAGCTGATCGGCAGCAAGATCCCCGTCGGAAAGCTGAAGCTCCGCTTCGGAAAGCTGTGCCTTCTCCGGAATATAAAGAACCACCGTATTCAATGCATCTTTCTTTTCTGTCAGATCCGCATGTGTAGAGAATATCCCCAGATCATAGGTTATATAATAACTTCCACTGCCGCCTGCAGGCTCCTCAAGCGTGAGCTCTCCATCCTTATCCTTCCAGGTCAGAGGATTTTTCCTCCCGTTTTTCTCAAGCTTATATTCCATATAATAATGGTCATCATCTGAGGTACGGATATCCAGATCAAAATCCTCAAAATCCACATTCAGCTTCGTAAAATCATCAATCTGTTCTTTTTTCATTACTGTAAGATTTTTACGACTGGAAGAATTTCCTCCGGATACATACATATTATCTGAAGTATATGTGAAATCTTTTCCCCCTGCAAAATATCCTGCTGTGGAAAGAACAACTCCCGCTACACAGAGTGCTGTACCTGTCATCAGCACTGTTTTTGCAATCTTATTCATTTTTATGCACCTTCTTTCTTACAAGTCTGTTAACCAGACGGCCGATTCCCATTGCACACCATTTACATATATATATGGTAAGTACTCCAACGAGGATTCCCGCACCTGCCATCAGAAATCCACTGCCGACCATCATGCAGGCTGCTGCCAGAGATCTTGCGATCAATGTCACGCCGAAACCTGTGAGCACGATACCTCCGGCAATTGCTGATACACCTGTAACTGCCATGGAAAAGATCACTGCTGCGATGACAATCACCACTGCTGCAAGTACTGCAAGGCCTGCAAACAGCAGCGCAATGCTCACCGGCGATGCACAGATCACCAGAAATGCGAGAAGAATGATCTTTCCGGGGGAACGCTTCTTTCCTGCGGATGTACTGTACCCTGTTGTACTCAGGTTTCCTGAATCTGTCCGGCTATGTGCATGGGAGCTCTCTCCGTAATATGAACCTGCTGCCGGCAAAGCTGCTGTTTTTTCCTCGGTGATGTCTTTACTGTCACCAACACTCTCCTGTAAAAGGTTCAGAAGCAGTTCCCTTGCCGCCTCTTTAGGCTGTCCCAGTTCTTCCATAACCTGCTGTTCATTCTCAGGTCCAGCCTCATCGAAGTATTCCGAAAAATACTCAATGGCATTGTCATAATCTTCTTTTGGAAGCCGCTTCAGATATTTCTTCAGCTGCTCCATATACTCTTTTCTTGTCATTTTCGAAGTCTCCCTTCCACAATATCGTCTATAGTATCGCGGTATTCTCTCCACTCTTTCCTCAAATATTCCAGCTGCTTCCGTCCGTCTTCTGTGATGGAATAATATTTACGTTTCCGTCCCTGAAATTCCTCTGAATAAGTTGTCAGATAACCATCCGTCTCCAGTCTGCGAAGGATCGGATACAATGTGGATTCCTTGATAGAAGCTACCATCTTCACTGTCTGGCTGATCTCATATCCGTAAGAATCCTGCTGCTCTACAACAGAAAGGATCAGACATTCTGTCAGCACAGCTGATACCGGATAGTAATACATACGCTCACCTCTTTATGTAATTATTTTATATATAAAATTTTTATATATAATTATTTTACATATATAGTATCATATTTTCCCCTGTTGTCAAGCCCAATTTCACAATTGCTTTTTCCTATCTCCTTATTTATAATATTTACAAATGCAAACACCCACCAAGAAAGGACGTATTTTTATGGAAAAAAAGCCTCATCTGATGGCGATCGTCCTGTTTCTGACGGGTCTTATCTGTATTGGACTGCTTTTTGGACTCAGCTATAAAACCTACCGGAAGATCGATGCCGTTGACCAGAAAATGGCCTCCGTGATCAAACCGGTCCAGAAAAAGCAAAAATCCATGAAAGAGGATATCGAACTTTATACAGCCAAGATCGAAAAGAAACAGGCAGCCAACAAATACCTGCAGCAGCGGGCACAGACAGAAAAAGCTGTCAAAAACAACACTGGTGAACATGAACGGGCACCGGAATCCGAAAACAGTCAGAAAACGACCAAACCCTCTGTTTTCAGTGAAGCCGGTGGTGAAGGATTCACCGATGGCGGTAATGATACCTCTTCTGCTTCCAACAACGGCCATATCGTCGGGATCGATCCCGGACATCAGAGTGAAAATGTTGATATGAGCGCCACAGAGCCGAACGGCCCCGGTTCCTCCACCATGAAGGCCAAGGCTTCCACCGGAACCAGAGGTTCCTTCAGCGGTCTCCCGGAGTATCAGCTGAATCTGGACGTTTCTCTTCTGCTTAAGGATATCCTGGAACAGCGTGGATACCAGGTAATAATGACAAGGACAGACAATGATACCGCTATCAGCAACAAGGAGCGTGCAGAGCTGGTCGCTTCCCAGGGTGCGGAGATCTGTGTCCGTATCCATGCAAACGGAGATGATTCTGCAGATGTCTCCGGTGCTCTGACCATGTGTCCGTCCCAGCAGAATCCTTATGTTTCCAGTCTCTATGACAGTTCCAACAAACTATCCAAATGCATTGTGGATTCCTACTGCGCAGCTACCGGCTTCCAGAACCGCGGGATCATCTACACAGATTCCATGACAGGTATTAACTGGAGCACGATCCCGGTGACGATTGTGGAAATGGGATTTATGACCAACCAGAGCGATGATCTGAAAATGGCGGATTCCTCCTTCCAGCAGACTATGGCAGAAGGGATCGCCAATGGAATCGATGCTTATTTCCAATAATAAAAAGGAGTTTGTTTATATATGAAAAAAAATACATTTCTATATATTGTGATCGCAGTGCTTGTCATCGCACTGGCAGGACTTGGGGCACTGAATGTCCGCTCCCTGGACAAGCTTGCATCTCTCCAGACAAAAGTTAACAAGCTGCAGAAAAGTGTGCAGGAGGTTTCTGATTCTGCCGCTGAGCTCAGCAGCAAAGCCGATCAGCTGGATGCTCTTTATCCTGATGATCCTACCGTTTCCAGCGCTGCTGCCGCAGCATCTTCAGCTGAGGTCCAGGGTCCTTCCGCACAGGAAGAATCCACAGATACATCTGCAGCCTCCGATTCTTCCGAAGCTTCTGGCAGCAAGGACAGTTCTTCTTCCACTCAGGAAGAAGGAACACTTTCCCCATCCAGCGGAAGCACTTTCACAGACAATTCGGATTCCAGCATGGACAACCTTCTGAACCAGGTACAGTCTCTTCTTCCTACCGATAACGGAACCTGGTCCGTATATGTATGCAATCTTGCAAAAAATACCGAAGGTACCATCAACGATCAGCAGATGCAGGCTGCCAGCCTGATCAAGCTCTATATCATGGGTGCCGTATATGAAGATTATGACAGTCTTTCCTCCAAATACAGCAAGGATCAGCTGGACAATGCACTGAACTCCATGATCACAGTCAGCGACAATAATGCTGCCAATACACTTGTCAATTATCTTGGCGGCGGGGATGACGCAGCCGGAATGGCCCGTGTGAATAAATTCTGTCAGGATCACGGATACACCAGCACTTCCATGGGCCGTCTTCTTCTTGCAGATAATTCCAAAGGGGATAACTACACTTCCGCAAAGGATTGTGGAAAATTTCTGAAGACCATCTATCAGATCGACAAGGGTACTGCTACCGATAACAACGATACTCTGGCAGGAGCCGAATATATGTATCGTCTTCTGAAAATGCAGACCAGGAAAAACAAGATCCCGGCTCAGATGCCTTCCGAGGTAAAGGTTGCCAACAAAACCGGTGAACTGGATCACGTAGAAAACGATGTCGGCATCATCTATGACACTGCAAAGGGGATCGACCTGGTAGTCTGCTTTATGTCACAGGATCTTAACGATACCTCTGCTGCACAGAACACCATCGCACAGGACAGCCGTGCGATCTATGGATACTATAACGAATAACAAAAGAAAATATCTTTATATTATATTGGTAAGGAAAACATCATGAACCAGACAAAAGAGAAAAAAACAAGATACTTATTATGGCCTGCGCTACTGCTTCTGCTTCTTCTGCTGGCGCCGGGCAACATTGTCCGTGTGCAGGCTGCCTCTGACCAGACTGCTGTCCAGCTGAAACTCAGTCAGGGTATCCGCCGCTATGATTATGCTTACCAGGTCCTTGATCTGGTAAATCAGGAACGTGCCAAAAAGAACCGGAATCCTGTCACTATGGATAAGAACCTTCTGGAATGCGCCATGACCAGAGCAGAAGAACTGACCGTTTGCGCCAGTCATACCCGTCCCAATGGTTCCATCTGTTTTTCAGCCTTTCCTTATTTTGAGAATCCAAGTGAAAATCTTGCGATCAACCAGGGAACTCCTGAAGAAGTTATGGAATCATGGATCGAATCTTCCGGACATTACACGAACATCATGAATTCCAAAAATGTTTCTGCCGGAATCGGCTGCTACTCACAGAACGGTCATCTCTACTGGATCCAGTGCTTTTCTTCTCACGCAACAGAAGTCTGCACACAGCCTGCCAATCAGACTGTGTCCCCTGTTACTTCCGTGCTTCCAAAGCTGATAAATATCCATTTCAACGAAGCTTCTCCGATCACATTCACAGAAGAACAGAAAACACTGGTTATCTATATAACCTGTAATGGATTCAGCTATATGAGTTCCAGCCTTGACCCAGCTTCTTTCACATGGTCAACCGGAGATCCTTCCATTGCCACTGTGGATCAGAGCGGTGTTATCCGACTGAAAAGCAGAGGAACCACTACGGTTTCTGCCACACTGAAATCCTGCCCGGACAAAACACTGTCTGCAGATCTCAATGCATACTATGATCTGGAAAATTCCAGAGAGACTTCTCTGCGCTATACAAGTTCCTGGAACTATACCGGAAGTCCCATTACTTTTTCTCCTGAACTAAAATTCCATGGTCGTACGCTGACTGAGGGAAAAGATTATACGATTTCTTTCTCCCACAATCAGAACAGCGGTGTGGGAACTTTCACGATCACAGGTCTTGGCCTTTATTCCGGAACTCTGACGAATAATTTCGGTATCTGGCAGATCAATCTCTCTCAGGCAGAGATTGATTTTTCCCAGTCCTCCTATCTGTATACCGGAACTCCACTAACTCCGAAGCCCACTGTCACCTGGAATGGTATAACCCTGACAGAAAATGTAGATTATACACTCTCCTGGCATAACAATGCCCAGCAGGGAAACGCTTATGTTACTGTTTCCGGTAAGGGAAATTTCACCGGTGAAAATAATAAATATTTCTACATCGACCTTACCCCGATCACGGAAGCTGAGATTGGTGATATCCCGGATTATGAATATGCTCCTGGCAAAGAATTCAAGCCGGAGCCAACGGTCACATTAAATGGTGTTACTTTAAAGAAAGATGTTGATTATACCCTTTCTTATTATGATAACACCATGGCAAGTTCCAGAACCAACAGACCTCGTGTCCATATAACCGGTATCGGCATTTACAGAAGCGGTTTTTCCAAATACTTCACCATCAATCCACTGAAGCTCTCCGGTGAGACCATCCAACTGGCAGATCCAAACTGCAAAAGTGAAAGTGTAATCTCTTATCTGCGAAATAACCTGGTCATCACCTATAATGGCACACAACTGACCTCTGATGATTTTCGCATTACTTCTGTATACTATTCCTCCAGCAATGAGATCCTGGATTTTTCACTTTCCTATAAGCAGAATTATTCCGGTTCAAGGCATATGACATCTGTAAAGCTTTGCGATCTTTCGGATATTCCGGAACAGATCTTCAACGGCAATGCAGTAACTCCGAAGCCTACTGTAAAATACGGCTCGGACACGCTTCAGGAAGGCACGGATTATATCCTTACCTGGAAAGATAACGCCAAAACCGGCACTGGCTCCGTAACGGTTACAGGAATCAACAATTATTTTTCAAGTCAGTCCCTGACCTTTAAAATATCTGCTCCGGCACCAACGAGCACTCCAACTCCGAAACCCACTGCTACCCCAACTCCGAAGCCTACTGCCACTCCAACGCCGAAGCCTACTGCTACTCCAAAGCCGAAGCCCACTGCTACCCCGACTCCGAAGCCTACTGCCACTCCGACTTCGAAACCTACTGCTACTCCAGTTCCGAAGCCATCCACTACCCCGGCTCCAATGCCATCTGACACTCCGACTCCGAAGCCATCCACTACCCCGGCTCCAATGCCATCTGGCACTCCGGCTCCTGTGATCACGAAATTAACTGCACCGTCAATTAAGGCCTCTGCCTCCTGGAACAGCTGTACGCTCCGCTGGAACCGTATAAACAATGCCCGGAACTATATTCTCTACAGAAAAACAAATTCCGGAAAATACGCAAAGATCAAAACTTTAAACGCAAATACTACTTCATACAAAGACACAAAGATCACTATCGGAAATAAATATTCTTACGTGATCCGTGCAAGCAAAAAAACATCCTCCGGTTATATTTACAGTCCAGCTTCCAAAGCAGTGACTGTGAAACCGAATCTGCTCCGTCCGTCCACAAAGCTTAAAACCCTCAAAGGAAAACAGACACTTTCCTGGAAAAAGATTTCCGGAGCAACCGGCTATGTCATCTATCAGAAAAAAGGAATTGGTTCCTTCAAAAAAGTAAAAACTATTTCTTACAAAAATACCAGCTATACATTTAAGACAGCAAAAAATGTTACATATAGCTACAGACTGGTTCCATACCGCACAGTAAACAGGAAGGTAAAGACCGGACCTGCAAGTGCGGTAAAAACCGGAAAAGCAAAATAACAGACTTACCGGATCGGACAAAAAAAAGGATGATGCGTCACCGAAACGCATCATCCTTTTTTCAGTTCTTTTCTTCTCCCTCTTCATAGGATTTTTCCCAAATCTCGGAAAATACTGCCAGCGGACAGTCTGTCAGCAGGCACATCAGAAGAAAGCACTCATATGGATTCACTATGTAGATCTCACTCATTTCGCAGTGGGCCAGTATCTCCTGGATCTCCTCCAGGAAATGGCGGTATCTCGTATACGGATCATCCTCTGCCATCTCCTGAGAGATCACAAAAAACTCCAGCGTGATCAGATCGAACCGCTCCACCGGAAATTTATGGTTCAGGATATTGTTGATCCTCTGGCGGCTGAAGCGCTTCTGGCTGAAATGCTTTGCCAGAATGGATGCGGACATCTTTTTGAGATTTCCCATTTTATTAATGGGAATCCCGCTGCAGATAACCTTTTCCAGATCCGAAGCACTGATATTCTCAGGCTTCCAGATCTTTTTGCCACCGTTTTCTTCCTCATCTTCCTGATACATGGCTGCAATGATCTTCCTTGCCCGCTCCAGAAGGATCATAAATTCCTGAAAAGCCTGGCTCTTCTCTGATTTCGGATCATCATGTCTTCCTTTCAGAAAAGCCAGATATTCCAGAAGCTTTTCTTCACTGTCCAGACAAAGCCCTGTGCCATACACGATCTCTCCGGTCTTTTTTTCCACCGGAGTCATCTGTTTGTAGGTTTCTTTATATTCCTCCGCTTTATAATAGCCAAGATGATTCCGGTAGCAATACCAGTAGATCACTTCTTCCGGATTATGAAAATCAAAATCCTGCTCACGAAGCACCCGGGTCAGAAAATCTGAAACATCCTCTGTACTCATCCGAAGTCCGAACCCCAGCAGAAAAACTGTTTCACGCTTCACAGATGCCTGAGTCAGCCAGTTATTCACCAGAGAACTCAGCTTGGCTGATGTAGGTGACATGGATTTCGGTGTGTAGGTTTCCTTGAAGGATTCCACAACGATCTCCCTGTAGACTTCCTGCGGCACCTGGGAAAAAGGCTCCTCAAGCTCTGCACGCTCATACACATATCGTTTCAGATAGTCACCAAAGGAAACCAGTTCCATCTCCTTGTAAAGATAATGAAAAATAACATCAGCATCCTCATCCTCAAAGGAATCCAGACTGACAACCTGGCGGAACTTCTGTGCCGCCTTTCTTGTAAATTCAAAGTCCTTCACTGAATCGAAGGCAACTGTCTGTTCAAAATCAAGATCCTGCATTCGATTTCTCATCGCAAATTTTCTCCTTATCCCTTTTCTTACTCCCCGGGTTTATTACCGTCCGGTACTGTGGCGCTCTGCCCAGCGTTTGAGAATATTTTTTTCTTCATAGCCGCTGATCTGTGCAAGGACCAGTGTCACATTATCTCTGCCGCCTCTTTCCAATGCCTGTTCTAGGATCTTACCTACTTTTTCTTCTGCGGTTTCTGTCCCGTCAAGGATTTTCTGAAGCTCCTCATCAGAAAGCATGTCTGTCACTCCATCTGAACAGATCAGATACGAGCTTCCCGGCTGATAACCGATCTCCACGATAGAAGGCTCCAGTGCCATGTTTTCTTCCTGAAAGCCCAGATACTGCGTCAGCGGAGCTTTTCCCAGCATTTTTCCGCCGATCACATGGTCCGTGGAAATCTGCTGGAACTTCCCCTGAAAATGACGGTAGATACGGCTATCCCCAAGGTTGCAGGCATAGATTGCCTTTTCGCTGAAAGACAAAAGTGCCATGGTTGTTCCCATGCTTCTGATACAGTTTTCATTGCTGTAGCGACATACTGCCTCATTCATATTTTCGCAGGCTCCTGTCAGAAAAACCACAGGCTCTTTTTTCAGGGTCTTTTTGTTTTCTTCATAGAAGCCTCCCAGCGCTTCCACAGCTACAGAAGCTGCCATTTCACCGCAGCTTTCTCCGCCCATGCCGTCAAAAACGGCCAGCATTGGAAGCTGCCAGTGCTGTGTATGACCTGCCAGGATTCCGTCAACCCCCTGGTTGTGCACCGGCAGGCGCACTCCGCAGCACCAGAAATTATCCTCATTGTTTGTCCTCACCTTTCCGGTGTGGCATGTATACGCATAATCAATCTGATAGGCCATTCTTTTTCCTTTCGTAAAAACCCTTCGATATTATTGCTGAAGCTCCACTACAGAATTACTCCAGTATTTGTCTCCCAGTTCTACATATTTGTCGTTATCGCTCTCTTTATCATGAACCTTACCATCTGCATCGATCCATCGGATCAGAAGGCCGTCCTGATAATAAAAATACTGCTTCTCATCTCCGTCCCATACATAAGTATAAAACATCTGCTCGCCCCAGTAAAAATATTCCTCATAAACGCCATCTGCGGAACTGCCGGGATATACAAGTACTTTGGCGATCTCTCCTGATCCGTTATAAAAGCGCAGGCGATCCCCCTCTGTACCTTCACGTCTATAGCTGTCCAGAGCATTTTCTATGGTTGTCGCATGGTCACGTATCGTTTCCATTGCCTGTGCGAAACTTTTATCCGAATTGTCTGCAGTACCGAAATTTCCTTTGTTCAGAGCATCAGAATCATCGGAATCTGTATACGAAGGTTCCCCGTTATCCACAGGTTTCCGTATCGTTCGTACCGCAAGGATCCCGCCGATCAGCACAACAAGGATCCCGGCTGTTATAAGCATTCTGAAAATACCTTTCCGTTTCCTTCTGTCATCGTCATTTCCGTCATTCTCTGGTACGGATCCTTCCCACTCCTGGAGATTCTGGTCACGGTCGTCTTCCAGATCTGTGATAGAGGTAACTCTGGGCTTTACAGCTCCGGTTTTTCTTATACCGGGATCTGACTGACGGGAACGTCCTGACGGATAACCGGACAGGCTATCCTTTTCGGATGCTGTTTTTCCGGATGCAGATTTCTGAGGCTTCTGTATTGTGCTCTGAGCCTTTGGCGTATTCCGGGCTGCATTTTTTGCTATTTCTCCGGCTATCGGTTTATCCGGCTGTATGGATACCGGCACAGGATTTTTACGTGCCTGACGGATCGCATCCGTATTCAGCTGACTCGTTCTTGCCAGCTGTCTGGCTGCACCCTCCTGGAGAAACTTCGGCATGGACTCCGGAACAGGTCTTTCCTCCACTGGTTTCGGTTTCTCATGAACTCCCTGTTCTCTGTTTGCTGCTCCATACCGGATTTCTTCCAGTGCTTCCCGAAACTTCTCAGGAGTCTGATATCGTTCTTTTGCATCATAAGCACAGGCTTTTAAGATAACGGAGCCGAAAGCCTCTCCTGCATCCACAGGTGGTGGCGGTGTTTCGCCTGACATCCTCCTCGTGAGTGCGTTTTCCTTATCTCTGTATGTGATCAGCTGTTTTTCAAGATTCAGAAACGGAAGCCTGTTATGATTCATCAGTTTATATAACACCAAGCCAAGTGCATAAATGTCCACTCTGCTGTCGTACTGTTCTCCCCTGTACATCTCCGGCGCCATATAGGAATAAGTTCCCTTTTTGGAAAGGGTACTCATAGTTTTTTCCAGTTCTCTGGCGATTCCAAAGTCCCCCAGCTTGAAATCCCCGAACCTGGATACAAAAATATTCTCAGGTTTGATATCCCTGTGGATGATGTGAAGCTGCCCACAGTATTCCAGTGATCTGCAAAGATCGATACCCAGCTTCATCACTTCTTTTTCTGTGAGATTTTTTCCCGCATAATATTCCATGAAGCTTGTGAGATATTCCATGCGGATAAAAATATCCCATCCGATCTCGTCCAGATATTCCATCACCTTGTAATCTTCTACAGATACAATATGGGAATTTCCCCGGAAATACTCCATGGTGCTTACTTCCTGAATGCACTCCTCCACCAGATTTTCAAAATAACCGCGGACAGATTTTTCATCACCGGATTCTGAGCGCACACTGTCCAGCTCCCCTTTACTGGCGGGGATTGTGATTATCTTAATTGCCGAGTAAAAAGAACGTCCCTTCTCAGTTCTCTGAGCTTTATACACTCTTCCAAAAGAGCCTTCCCCGATCTTGCTTACGATCTTCCATTCCGGCCACGGGGAAATTGGCAGTTCCTTGTCCATCGCAATCCCTCCTCTCTCAGAAAATCCCTGCTTATAAACAGAAATCTCCCTCCGGATTTCCGGGGGGAGATTTATTTATATTAGCAAGGTATATCGACTTATTCTTCTACCGGTGCAGTTTCCTCTGCTGTCTCTTCAACAGCAATGGTCTCTTCCTCCGGAGCAGTCTCAGTCTTCTCTTCCTCTACGGAAATTTCCTCTGTATCCTCAGGCTCCTCGGAAGCTATTTTTACCTCCGGCATTCCTGTGTCAAGACTGATCTCACTGTAACGCTTCATACCTGTACCTGCAGGAATCAGCTTACCGATGATAACGTTCTCTTTCAGACCGATCAGCGGATCGATCTTACCTTTGATAGCAGCCTCTGTCAGGACTTTTGTTGTTTCCTGGAAGGATGCTGCTGACAGGAAGGAGTTTGTAGCAAGGGATGCTTTGGTAATACCAAGCATAACCTGTTTTCCCTCTGCCGGCTGTTTGCCCTCTGCCTCAAGTTTCTCGTTAACTTCCTCAACATCAAGGACATCAACAAGTGTTCCTGGCAGGAACTCTGTATCTCCGTTATCCTCGATACGGATCTTCTTCAGCATCTGATGAACGATAACCTCGATATGCTTATCGTTGATCTCAACACCCTGCAGACGATATACACGCTGAACCTCACGGATCATGTAATCCTGAACTGCACGCACACCCTTGATTCTCAGGATATCATGCGGATTTACACTACCTTCTGTCAGCTCATCGCCGGCCTCAAGAACCTGTCCATCAAGGACTTTGATACGAGAACCGTATGGGATCAGGTAAGTCTTGGAATCGCCTGTCTCCGGATCGTTTACGATGATCTCACGTTTCTTCTTAGTGTCGTTGATCGTGGCAACACCTGGGATCTCTGTGATGATCGCAAGACCCTTCGGCTTTCTTGCCTCGAAAAGCTCCTCGACACGAGGAAGACCCTGTGTGATATCTC
>OLNH01001320.1_pt1 | contig 13405 bp, 10 predicted proteins | sample 1643101 | NCBI WGS metagenome assembly OLNH01 (sample SAMEA3136758, study PRJEB25190) | human gut metagenome | biome: human gut; feature: human-associated habitat; material: faeces | place: Austria | collected 2013
GAGGACGGGGCCGGAGACGGCTAAATCAATTTGCGAAAGAATCTTGACGGTACCTACTCAATTTATCTCTTGCAATATGCAACGATTGAATTTGCCACCACTGCAATCTATGCTGGAGCACTGAACGGCGGGTATGCGGAACTCACATGGCCCCTTAGGCTGGCGTCTTGGATATTAGCGGCAGCACTGGCCTACGGACTAGCGCTAGCGGTAGCATCGATTGTGGACCCGCTCATCATTGAGTCCATCCGGACAAAGCTTAAATAGCATCGCCTGAAGGCCGCAGCCTAGGTTGTTTCAACGGTGAACACAGTTTGATAGCAACTTGAACGATAAAGAGGCGGTTGGTAGCAACATACCAACCGCCTCTCATCTGGAATTCAAATAGCCGCGATTCACGAACGGCGTCACCGCGGTAACAAGAATTACGAGCGTGACTCAAACGCCTCGATCGCCTCAGAGATAGACGGCGCGTCTTCAAATAAGTCATCCGGTATATCCTTTGCAGACGAAACGCCACACGCGGTAAGAAGCGAAGTTTTAACGCGATTGATTAGCATAAACAGCGCTGCCTTATAGCCCTTTAGATCGGCGACAAATGAATAGATACTGAATGAGCCAAACGAAGCAGGACCGTCTTGAACGAGCAGCTGCTGGTAGAACTTTAGGATTCTATCGCCCGACAGCAACTGAGCAATTTCGTCAATCGTCAAATACCTCGAAAGGATACGCTGTAGCTCTCGCAGCAATTCCGCTCGGTCTGCCTGGTTCTTAGTATTGAGCAGATCGAACACAAGGAAATCCGCAACAAAGAGCAGCATGGAGCGACCAGACTCACCCTCAAATCTCCCCTGCTTGCCCCAATCAGCCATAATGCAATCGACCACCTGGAGATGTTTCTGGAGACGCAGCTTCTCATCTTGTGCGATTAAGCACATTGCCGAATCCCTACGAGAAAGGCGGTAATCATACAACGAGTCGGAAAGAAGCTTTGTGCGAGAAGACCTTCCAAGAGTGGCAAACGAGAACACCTGGTCCTCGCCAAGCGTCAGTCCGACGGGAAAATAGAGTTCATGGTCGCGCAAGAAGGAAAGGCGATAGGCTCCATTCCAGGGAAACGGCCTGGTCTTTGCGTAAAAGACGAGCTCATCGCTGTAACCGGAATACTCTTCATCATCCAATGACAACGTCGACGTAAGCCATGGATTGGAAAGCTCGATCGGAAAGGGATCGGCAGAGAACTTTAAGATGTCCACCTGACCATCGTCGTCAAAGGCATGGCGAATGACATCACAGGCATTGGGTTTTAGTAGGTCATCGGCATCGACAAAGAGGATTATTTCGCCACGGGCCTTATCGATACCAAAGTTTCTAGCTGCGGAAACTCCCCGGTTAACTTCATGATAGATAGCAAATCGAGAATCATGAGCGGCATACAAGTCGAGCAGCCTGCCCGACCCATCTGTGGATCCATCATCAACGCAAATAATCTCGATATTGTTGTATGACTGAGCTGCAATCGAGTCGAGGGTATCCAGCAAATAGCCACCGACGTTATAAACAGGAACGACGATGGACAACAACGGGCGATACGGATCAGACATATTACCGACGAAGCTTTCTCTTCATCATGCGAACAACCATGGAAAAGCCGCCAGCTGCAAAATACTCGCGAATCGTATTGAGTTTACCGGAGCCCGTGAGCGAATACTGAACCGAAAGAAGATCAGCGTTCTCGGCAAAATCCATAACACGCGCGAACTCACTAGAATTAAAGCTATAGCGATCAAACGGTGCCTCAGCACAAATAATATTGCCTGCCTGAAGCTCTTCGGCCATCTCGCTCGAAAAGACGGAGATAAAATCGCGACGGAGCTCAGGAGCCAGCCTATTAAGATTCCAGTCGTAGTTATAGAACTTCACTTTCGCGCGAATGGGATCCAGCGCCGGCTTAAGGTCGATACGGTCCTCGTTAAGGAAGCGCGACATCTCGTGATGCTCGTCGCAAACGCAAAATACTTTGCCGGGGTTATTCACCGAAGAATGTTCGTTATCCTGGCGATAGTGCAAAAACGCCTTTCCCGAATACATGGCACGCTGCGCACAAGCAAGGACTTTGAAAGTAAAACTGGTGTCCTGGAAGGATGCTCCGGGAGTGGGAAGGAACGAGATGTTATTGGAAGACAAAAAGTCCTTACGGTACAGCGCAGACCAAATGGAAGGTTTGGCCCAGAATGCATCGGGTGCATCAATGGGCTTGTGAACGCCCATGCCAATCAGCTCTTGGCTCATCGCAGGAAAATAGACATCGTGCCGATTGAGTCGTGCGCTATCGCAAGACGACCAATAGAGCCAAAAATTGCATTTAAACAGATCAAGCGTATTGTTCTCAGCCTGCTGAGCCATAAACTCAAGAGCATCAGCATCAAGGAAGTCATCGGACTCGAGGATGGAGATGTACTTGCCCTTCGCAGTCTCCAAACCGCGATTCATAGAGTCGCCGTAGCCGGAATTTGGTTTATCGATAACAACAAAGCGAGAATCTTCAGACGCATATTTATTGATAATCTCCAACGAAGAGTCCTTTGAGCCATCGTTAATGCAAATGATTTCAATATCGTTGAGCGTCTGATTCTTCAGAGAGCTGAGGCACTCGTCAAGATATTTCTCGACATTACAGATGGGCACGAGAACCGATACAAGCGGCTGGTTTTGCGACACAATGACTCCAATGCAAGCATGACACATATGGTATGCAACTCAAATGAATTGATTATAACAAATGGCCTCGAACGAGACCGAATCCCCAAAGACCGCCACCTGCAAACGAGGAGACCGTAAGCTAAACTCAATACAAGCAGTTAAACACCTATTGAAACGCCTACATTAACGGCGTGAACGGACAAGGACGTTAAAAAATTTCAATTCCCGATAAGGAGCATTCAGTGAAAAAAAGATACCCCGAGTTTGATGTCGCAAAAGCAATAGCGCTTGCCGGCGTCATTATTGGCCACTCAACATACCTGGGGACGCCAGAGCGGCTTGCCTCCGTTTTCTACTCATTTGACATGCCTCTCTTTTTTATTGTCAGCGGATTCTTTAGCAAGCCCGAGGCTAAGCTCACGCCCGACTACGTTAAAAAGAATGCTAAATCGCTTCTGATGCCTTACTTGATTACCTGTATAGGCGTAATTGGGTGCTCGTTCTTGGGCGCGATTTTAACAGGGAAAACAAACCCGACAGAGATAGCAAACCACTGGTTTATGGCAAGTCTTTACGGCTGCGGAGGAACCACTCCCGCAACCCCAGCATTCGTGTCCGCCATTGGCGCCCTTTGGTATCTCTTTGCGCTGTTCTTTGGCAAGATGCTGCTGACAGTCGTAAACCAATTTCGCCATCCCGCAATTTTAGTTCTGGGCCTTTTCTTCTGCGGCAACGTTTTGGCCCAAATCATTTGGCTTCCCTGGAGTATCCTGCAGGCTTTAAGCGCAACGCTCTTTTTGTTCATTGGACAGGCCATTAGAAAACATGACCTACTTAAAGAGGACTCAATCGAGCCCATCTGCTGGTTATTTATGGCAGGAATCTGGGGCTATTCAGCCCTACGCTTTGGAAAGCTCTACATGGTAACAAACACCTACGTTAACGGGACGCAAGACGTTATCGGGAGCATCTTTGGTTCATTGGTAATCCTCAAGTTATGCCAAATGGCTTGCAAGCATATTCCAAGCGTCACGAAACCCATCGCATGGATTGGAAAGTACACGCTCCCGCTCTTCTGTACGCATCTTATCGAGCTAAACGTATTTCCCTATCAATACGTTTCTGGAATCGTTGAAAGTTTTCCGATTACGCCGTGGATAGGATATCTGATCGCCCGGTTCGCGATTATTTCGATTCTCACCGGTATCTTGTACCTTCTTCCGCGCCCGATTTCCAAATGGTATTTCCAATCAAAACAAGTCAGTCGTGCCGGACGATAAGAAATTAATAACACCTCTAGTAAATGAAGGCAGCGCCTCTATTCAATTGAGTAGAGGCGCATATCTTTCTCGCTCAAAACAAGCGAGAAACCCGGAGTTGAGTCGTCGACTGAGTCAATGCCAACCCAATCTGACTTATAATAGCCGGGCATATCAACGCCTTCGCGTCCATTCTCGCCATAGTCCAGAACAAGAAGATAGTTAGCGCCGGACTGCTTAACAACAGATGCAACGCCAGAATCATAAGAAACGCGATCGATTTTGTGACGAATTTGCCTACTCGCCTTCGTCTCACCCTTGCCAAAAGAACTGAACTTTCGATACATAAGATTAAGGTCGTTTGTGGCATATCCGTAGACACTACCGTCAAAGGGATTGTTAACAATCAGCTCATCACCGGCTATTTGCTTGACCTCGCCAAGGAACGCCAGCTCATCGGACGTTAAATTATTGTCGGCATCATAGATGCTGTACATGTAATTAAAAACGCTTTTAGTAAATCCAACCGGGGAATTGTTGTTAATGGACGGGTTAACACTTTCGGGCCAAAACAAGCCGCAGGCAATCAGGACGATGCAGAGTGCCTGAGGGAGATATCTGGCAGAACGATCTATCTCAACAGAAACAAAAAATGCGCTCTGAACTTTCCTCAAAATAAAATCGAGACCAAGCGTCGAAAGCGGAATGCTAAACAGCGCGGTCATCGCAGCTACACGAAATTGGTCCGTATACCAAAAGCCCGTAAGGAAATGCCTGATAAAGCCTTCCTGAGTAGCATCGACAACAAACAGGATTACCGAAAAAAGGTATACAAAGAAATAGCCTCGGTAGGACCTGTTGCCCAGCGCGCAAAAGCTACCAAGAACGACTAGACACGCAAGAAGAATACACGGCGTACTTTCGTTGAAGGAGAACGAAAATGCCCTCCATAAAGCATCGGAGACGTAGGTAAAAGAGGGCCAGTTAAAGTGGATGACTCCCTGCAAAAAACTTATTTTCGTCATTAAGAACCAGATGACAGCAACAGCCAAAAGCACAATCACGCGTGACGCATAATAGGCAAACTTAACCGAGATCGATTGGATACGAAGCAGTTGGCGTTCGAATAGGCCCCCCAAGCAAACAACAATCGAAGGCACTAAAAGAATACCGAGCGTGAATACCGCATTCGGCTGCAAGGACACGAGGGACAGCAAACCAAAGAGCATGGCAACCAAGACTGAACAATCAGCCGAGCAAACAGAAGAATGCTCATCAAAGCTCTGCATAAACCAAATAAAAACGGAGGCAACAGCAGGAATAGCACAGAACGCCGCGAAATTAGGGTAAACGGGACCCCAATAAAGCAAAGTCCAAGGAAAAGCAATCGCAGCAAGCGTAACAATCGCGGCGCAAATACCCTTTTGCACATCGTCCTTGGTAAGAGCTGCAATTAAAGACTGAACACCTAAAGGCAATACGAAAGCAGCAAACACAAAGTTGGTGAGATTAATTGACGCCATGACAGAAATATCAAAAGCACGCGCAACCAAAGCGGCAACAATATGCCAAGCGGCGGGATAAAAACCAGCACTTGCATTAGGGCCGAACACTTTGGAACCAGCCTCGAGATAGGACCCAACAGATAGGATCGAATAACTAGAGGCATGCTTCATACTCTGAACAACGCTCAAATGAAACGAATTGTCGTATACCTGAAGAAAGTTATCTGGCAGACCGATGCCGCGAACAAAAAGATACACCGTCACAGGAACGGACAAGGCAAGGGCGCACAGATATGGCAATAGAGAGACGATATCGGTGTCAAAAAAGGCGCTTCGTCCGCGAAATCGCAAAAAGCACGCCACGCCACTGACCACAGCAAATAGGAACAATGAAATCAATAAAGCAAAATAAGCCCCGGCAACACCAATAAACCGGAGAGCGATGCCCATAAAGACCAAAAAGAAGACGCTGATTACAGGACCAAAGGAAAGAGATTGTTTAAAGGGAACACCAAATGCCCGCGAAGCCAACATGCCTGGCAAAATCAAAACAACGGCGACAACAAAGGCCTCAAGAAACAATAATGACCAGCTCATAAATGACCTCGCTAGAAGGTAAATAAATGTTTTAAGAATACTGCGCTCAATTCTAACAGGAGATATTGAGCATAGTGGGTTCGCCATATTCTGCCGAGAAAGCAAAGAGGCTCGTACGCAAGAAAGTCCCACGCACGAGCCCCAGTAAACCAGCTTATTCTAATGAAAAAATCTCGAAGTCTTATAGGATGCTATCGAGATACTCCCCCAGCTCTTCCTCCCAGTCGGGCATATGGAAGCCGACGGCCTCGAGTTTCGACAGGTCGAGTGCGGAGTGGACCGGGCGCGGGGCGATGGGTCCCTCGGCGCTAGCGTAGTAGTCGGCGGTCGATACGGGCACGACCCTCTCGCCGTTGCCGTTGGCGGCCTCAAAGACGACCCGGGCGATATCGGCCCAGGACTTGACGGCACCGGAGCCGGTGCAGTTATAGGTGCCGTAGGGGGCGTGCGAGCCCAGCACGTGGAAGATGGCCTGCGCCATGTCGCGCGTGAAGGTCAGGCGACCCAGCTGGTCGTCCACCACGGTGACCCGCTCCAACTTGTCTCCCGGGTCGGCGACGCGGTCGGAGAGCGCCTTCATGGTCTTGACGAAGTTGTGCCCCTCGCCGATGACCCAGGAGCTGCGCATGATGTAGTGGCGCGGGCAGCCGGCCACGGCGATGTCGCCGGCTGCCTTGGTCTGGCCGTAGACGGACAGCGGGCTGAGGGGCTCGTCCTCGGTATGCACCTCCGCGGTGCCGTCGAAGACGTAGTCGGAGGACACGTGGACGAGGATGATCCCGTGCTCGGCGCAGGTGCGGGCGAGAAGCGCCGGCCCGGTCGCGTTGGCCTTCCAGGCGATGGTGCGGCCCTCGGGGGTCTCGGCCCTGTCCACCGCGGTGTAGGCGCCGCAGTTGATCACGGTGCCGTAGAGCGACCAGTCGTATTTGGAGTACGCGTCCGGGTCGGACATGTCGAAGGTGTCGATGTCGCAGAAGTCGAAATCCCTGTCCACGCCGCGCTCCTCTGCGAGCGCGCGCACCGCGCAGCCCAGCTGGCCGTTGCAGCCGGTGACGAGCGTCCTCTTGGGCGCCATGGGGACGACGTCCCTGAGCATCGGGTGGTTGAGGTCGGCCTCGGAGACCGTGGCCTGGTCGAGCGGGATCGGCCACTCGATGGCGAGCTCGGGGTCGGCGAGGTTCACGAAGGTGTAGGTCCTCTTCAGCTCGAGGGACCAGTGGGCGTCCACCAGGTAGGTGTAGGCGGTGCCGTCCTCGAGCGCCTGGAAGGAGTTGCCCACGCCGCGCGGGACGTAGATGGCCCTGCTCGGGTCGAGCGTGCAGGTGAAAACCTTGCCGTAGGTGGCGCTGCCCTCGCGCAGGTCGACCCAGGCGCCGAAGACGCTGCCGCGTGCTACGGAGATGAACTTGTCCCAGGGCTCCGCGTGGATGCCGCGGGTGACACCCCTCTTCTCGTTGTAGGAGACGTTGTTCTGCACGACCTTGAGGTCGGGAATTCCGAGCGCGCACATCTTGGCGCGCTGCCAGTTCTCCTTGAACCAGCCGCGCGAGTCGCCGTGTACGGCCAGGTCGACGACTTTCAGGCCCTCGATGCCGGTCTCGGCGACGGAGAGCTCCTTCTCGAATTCGATATCAGCCATTCGGCAAAGCTCCAATCAACGATATTTTAGTTGCGGGCGTCCCGGGCGGGCCGCAGGATCATCCCCATGCCCTGCGGTCCGCACGGGACGCCCCGTAAGGGCACTCGGACGGCCTACTGCCCCTGCGCCCTGTAGCGGGCCTCGGTGGCCTCCTTTGCCGGGCGCCACCAGGACTCGTTGGCGACGTACCAGTCGATCGTCTGCTTGAGCCCCTCGGCGAAGTCGGTGTGCACCGGCCTCCAGCCCAGCTCGCGCCGGAGCTTGGTGCTGTCGATGGCGTAGCGGCGGTCGTGGCCGGGGCGGTCGGCGACCCAGTCGAAGTCCTCGGGGTCGCGGCCCATGGCCGTAAGTATCATGCGCAGGACCGTGATGTTGTTCTTCTCGCCATTAGCTCCGATGAGGTAGGTCTCCCCCATGCGGCCCTTTGTCAGGATGTCCCAGACGGCCGAGGAGTGGTCCTCGGTGTGGATCCAGTCGCGCACGTTCTCGCCCTTTCCGTAGAGCTTGGGGCGCACGCCGTCGATTATGTTGGTGATCTGCCTGGGGATGAACTTCTCCACGTGCTGGTAGGGGCCGTAGTTGTTGGAGCAGTTGGAGATCGTGGTGCGAAGGCCGTAGGTGCGGGTCCAGGCGCGAACGAGCATGTCGGAGGACGCCTTGGTGCTCGAGTACGGGGAGCTCGGGTGATATGGCGTCTCCTCGGTGAACTTCGCCGGGTCGTCGAGCGCCAGGTCGCCGTAGACCTCGTCGGTGGAGACATGGTGGTAGCGGATGCCGTATTTGCGGACGGCCTCCAGCAGGCGGAAGGTGCCCTCCACGTTGGTGCGCAGGAAGGGCTCTGGGTCGGCGATGGAGTTGTCGTTGTGGCTCTCGGCGGCGTAGTGCACGATCGCGTCGTGGCCCGGGACCAGCCTGTCCAGCAGATCCGCGTCGCAGATGTCGCCGACGACGAGCTCCACGCGGTCGGAGGGCAGCCCCGCGATGTTCTCGGGGTTGCCGGCGTAGGTCAGCTTGTCCAGGACGGTGACGTGGACGCCCGGGTGGTTGTTCACGACGTAGTGCACGAAGTTGCTGCCGATGAAGCCGCAGCCGCCCGTGACGATGATATTCTTGGGTTCGAAGATCTCAGACATGAGGGTTATCTCCTAGTACTCGCGCGGGCTGCTGACGATCTCGCCGGCGGCGACCTTCTTCAAGTGCCGGCCGTAGACCGACTTGCCGTAGGCCTTCGCGGCCTCCTCCAGCTCGGCAGTGGTGATCCAGCCGTTCTCCCAGGCGATCTCCTCGGGGACGGACACGGGAAGGTCCTGTGAGTGCTCCACGGCGCGGACGAACTCCGCGGCCTCGTGCAGGCTCTCCATGGTGCCGGTGTCCAGCCACGCGTATCCGCGGCCGAGGGTGACGACGGACAGCGTCCCCTCCCCCAGGTACATCTGGTTGAGCGTGGTGATCTCGAGCTCGCCGCGCGCGGAGGGCTGGACCCCATGCGCCTTGGCGGCCACGTCGCCCGGGTAGAAGTACAGGCCGGTGACGGCGTAGGAGCTCTTGGGCTCGGCTGGCTTCTCCTCGATGGAGACGGCCCTCCCCTGCGCATCGAACTCCACGACGCCGAAGCGCTCGGGGTCGTCCACGTGGTAGCCGAAGACCGTGGCCCTCCCCGACTCGGCGTTCTGGACGGCGCGCGTCAGGTGGCGCGACAGGCCGTTGCCGTAGAAGATGTTGTCGCCGAGCACGAGCGCGCACGGCTCGCCGGCGATGAAGTCCTCGCCGATGGTGAAGGCCTGCGCAAGGCCGTCGGGGCTCGGCTGCTCGGCGTAGGAGAGGTTCACGCCGTAGCGCGAGCCGTCCCCGAGCAGGCGCTCGAAGTTGGGGAGGTCCGTCGGCGTGGAGATGACCAGGATGTCCCGGATGCCCGCCAGCATGAGGGTGCTGAGCGGGTAGTAGATCATGGGCTTGTCGTAGACTGGCAGCAGCTGCTTGGAGGTCACGAGCGTGAGCGGGTACAGGCGCGTGCCGGACCCGCCGGCGAGGATGATGCCCTTCATGAATTAGCCTCTTTTCGCGTGGCTCTCGTCATTGTGGTGACGCTCGAGCTTTTCAATCGCCAACTGCTGGGTAAGCTCGCGAAGCTTTGTATCGAGCTGAGAAAGACGAACGCTCAACCTAAAGCAAACAATAAGCAAGATGAAGATGAAGAACAGGAACACGAAGTTCGAAGGCGCCATAGTGCCAACGAGATTCGAAAGCCAGAAAAACACCTGTGGAAAAATACTGGCAAGCAGCAGAAGCGCCGAAAAGCAAAACCAGAACAGAGAGTCCTCAAGGCGCATCTTGGAATCGCGGATTTTCATGGTCATATAAGCAAACGTGAGCAAAGACGCCGCAAACAGTGTAATGCGAAGCGGAAGCGTCATGCAGCATCGCCCTCCAAGCGTTTACGGAAGAACTGGATAAACAGAATAGATAAGGTCATGCGAAGCATATACTTAGCGGACGACTTCCAGTTAAAGTAGCTCTCCCCCGCCTCGCGCTCGGCCATCTGCACGGGCACCTCAACAACCTTGGCATGGGCGGCGCGAATGAGGTAAGAAACGGTATCGGGCTCTGGACCCATGTTGAGACCGAGAGCGAGCAGCTTAATCATGCGCTTATTGAAAGCACGCATGCCCGACGTTGGGTCATGGATGAGCTGTCCCGTCGTGAGCTTAATGGCACTCTGAATGATGTTGCTGCCAAGCATACGCAACGAGCTGCCCTTAGGCTGATTGACGAATCTAGAGCCAATTGCAATGTCGCATGTCTGTAGGGCATGTTCCAAATCGTGGATATACTGAGGCAAATGCTGGCCATCGGCATCAAACTGAATAGCACAGTCGTACCCATGCCGATAAGCATATTTAATACCCGCCTGGAACGCGCCCGCGAGGCCAAGATTGCAGGGCAGATCCAAAAACGGATAGCCATTGTCACGGCAAATTTGGGCAGTTCCATCAATGGAACCGTCATTAACGACCAGGTAGTCAACATCGGAAACGGTAGCAGTCAGCTTACCAACCGTTGACTCGAGGGACTCCTCTTCGTTATATGCTGGAATAATAATCAGTGTCTTCAAAACAAACTCTCAAATTACCTAGTTATCAACAATGCCATCATAGCGAAAACGCCAAGCTCGGATCGTAAACAAACGTAAATGAAACTATGCCTCCAATTAGGAATAGTGATGCCAAATGCCACTTAAATCAATCCGACTTACGTAAAATACCAAGGGAAACATACGTAATCCCTCAAATTAATTCGATAGTAGGAAAAGCAAAATGAGCAACGTGCACATTAATTGAACGAAGCGTCCTGGTATCGAGATTCAATTAATATGCGCTTATATTTCCCTTTGCTAGCTTAGCAAATGTCAATCTATTCATTTTCATTTGAAATTCAGCTTTATAGATAAGACAGGAGTAGTAATGTCTTACGCTAATAAGGTATTTCCATTGCAAGATTGCTAGTGAAGCGCTTATCTTGAGGTTTGATATGACTGGCCACTCAAAAACGATTGTTTTTTTCTCACGCTACGTACCCAGTATGGGCGGAATCGAAAACTACACGCATTCGCTCGCGAAAAAACTTATTGAATTAGGCAACAACGTTCTGGTAATAACAACCGATGGAGAGCCAGGGATAAGCTGCGAGGATGGCATTCAAGTATGCAGACTGCGTAAAATCAGTCTACTGAATGGACGATACCCGATCCCATATATACTTGGTTTATATAAACAAATTATCCCTATTTTAAATGGATTAAATAATACTTGCATCGTATTGAACGGAAGATATTACGTGTTGTCCAACATCGGCGCACGTATCGCCAACTCGATGGGCTTAACGCCCATTTTGATTGACCACAGCTCCTCATTCATCCCCACGAAATCTTCGGTATTATCGAGTTTGCTAAAAATCGCAGAGATTGTCACTACCAACTTACTCAAGCGATATAACATAAATTATTACGGTGTATCAAGAATGAGCAGCAAATGGCTATCTACATTTGACATCAACTCAAAAGGAGAGATAAATAACGCGATTGATGTGGAAGCATTTAATGAACTAAATAGCGGCCGCCTCTTTCTCAATCGGGGCAATCGACTGATCATTACATATGCAGGACGACTAATAGAAGATAAGGGTGTGTTGCAGGTAGCGAAACTTGCATGCAGCTTTCCGACATCAATAGACGTCATAATTGCTGGTTCGGGACCGCTTGAGGATACGCTTACACAGCTATCAAAGCAATATAATAATTTGCACTTTGTAGGACGTTTAAATCACCCTGATCTATCCGCTCTTTTAAATCAAACAGACGTTTTTTGCTTCCCTAGCAGATACCCAGAGGGCATGCCTACGTGTCTGTTGGAGGCCGCGGCATGCAAATGCGCTCTCGTTACGTTAGCCAACGGAGGAACCGATGAAATTATCCCTGACCCTTCTTACGGTTTCGTTCTTAAATCTGGAGACGACTCAGAACTAACGGCGCTGATTGAACGCTTCATAGATAATCCCTTGCTATATAAGACATGTGCTAGCAAGGAATATGAACGTGTATTACAAACATTCTCATGGAACCAAACTGCCCTGAAATTACTTGAGGCCTTTGAACGATAACAGGAGCTGATAATGGATATCGATACTAATGACTTGGCTGCGATTAAAACTAAAGAGCTTGAAATGCTCGATCAATTTGCCGAAATATGCAAGAGGCACAATATTAATTACTTTTTATCAGGCGGTACTTGCCTTGGAGCCATAAGGCATAAAGGCTTTATCCCATGGGACGACGATATTGATGTTGGCATGTTAAGAGAAGATTTCGAGAAATTTGAAAAAGTCTGCGCAGACGAATTGCCCGAACCCTTTTTTCTCCAAACAATGAAATCCGATCCTTATTGCGGTTTAGTTTTTGCCAAAATTCGCAATACAAAGACAGAAATGGTTGAACGATATTGCAAAAACGTTCAGATGCAACAGGGCATCTGGATCGACATCTTCCCATATGACGCAATTCCGGATGAATCAAGAAGCCGAAAAAAATATCTGAGAAAAGTTTCCTTTCTCAGAAATCTCTATATAGTGAAATGCGGTTATACAATGCCCGAAGGAAAGAACCCGATACAACATGCCGCATTCCACTTGGTACGCATCTTTACTCCTTTCATTTCTATTAAATGGCTTACAAGCAAGCTTTATAAAGAAATGACTAGGTACAATGAGATTCAGGGGTGCAGCAGTGTATATCCAGTTGGCGGCGCTTACGGTCCCGAAAAAGAAATCAAACCCAGAACAATGTTCAACACGTTTTGTGATGTAGAGTTCGAAAATCGGAACTATAAAACCATCGCTGACTTCGATGGATATTTAAGTCAAAACTATGGCAACTATATGCAACTCCCTCCTTTAAATCAAAGAAAAACGGTGCATGATTTGGTCAAAATTAGAATTGACTCTTAATAGCCGAGAAATATTGAACTGAATTAATAACTGTTTAACGAAAGTTGAATCAAACGTCTGAAACCGACCCCGACCCACTATGAGCAAATGCTACAGAGGGTCGGTTTCTTGCTTGAGGATCGCGTCGAAAATGTTGGTGTAAGGGTGGCGCCCTAGCGCCCGTTTAACGAAGAACGGCCTTCGTCCTAGAATCTGAAATCACC
>OLNH01001329.1_pt1 | contig 13334 bp, 10 predicted proteins | sample 1643101 | NCBI WGS metagenome assembly OLNH01 (sample SAMEA3136758, study PRJEB25190) | human gut metagenome | biome: human gut; feature: human-associated habitat; material: faeces | place: Austria | collected 2013
ATCACCCAACACGCAGCCGAAACTTCTGAATCTCCTTCTCACTGGAAACCCTCTCGATCTCCGCTCCAAGACTCCTCAGCTTCTCTTCAAAGTTCTCATATCCACGCTGAATATAAACAATATCATCAACAACCGTGATCCCCTCAGCAGCAAGCCCCGCGATCACAAGCGCAGCACCCGCACGAAGATCCGGCGCACTCACACGCGCACCCGTAAGCTTCTTCACACCATCAATAATAGCAGAGTTCCCCTCCACCTTGATGTTCGCTCCCATTCTGGAAAGCTCATCCGCATACTTAAAACGGTTCTCAAAAATACTCTCTGTAACAATACTCGTACCCTCAGCCAGCGCCAGCGTAACCGCGATCTGCGGCTGCATATCCGTGGGATAACCAGGATAAGGCAAAGTCTTTACATGAGTACGATGAAGTTTATGCGGCGCACGAACACGAACCGCGTCATCAAACTCCTCAACCTCACAGCCGATCTCCTCAAGCTTGGCAGTAGTAGCTTCCAGATGCTTCGGAATAACATTACGGACAGTAACATCACCACCCGTAGCCGCAGCAGCAAACATAAAAGTACCTGCCTCAATCTGATCCGGAATAATAGAATACTCTGTACGGTGAAGCTTCTCAACACCACGGATACGGATCACATCCGTACCGGCACCCTTGATATTCGCACCCATGCTGTTCAGGAAGTTCGCCACATCAACAACATGCGGCTCCCTTGCAGCATTCTCAATGATCGTACGACCAGCCGCCATAGAAGCAGCCATCATAATATTGATGGTAGCACCTACAGAAACCACATCCAGGAAGATATGGCTGCCATGAAGATTCTCCGCCTTCGCAACGATCGCACCATGACGGATATCCACATCCGCGCCAAGAGCACGGAAACCTTTCAGATGCTGATCGATCGGTCTGCTGCCGATATTACATCCACCCGGAAGCGGAACCTCCGCATGTTTATACTTACCAAGCAAAGCACCAAGAAGATAATAAGAAGCACGGATCTTCTTGATAAATTCATAATCAACACTGAGATTGCCGATGGTAGAACCGTTGATCTTTACAGTAGATTTATCGACACGCTCAACCTGAGCACCTATCTCTGAAATAGCCTCAAGCAGAACATTGATGTCCCTTACATCTGGCAGATTCTCGATTAATATTGTTTCATCAGTCATAATGGCTGCTGATAATATTGCAAGAGCAGCATTCTTCGCACCTGCAATATCCACTTCTCCAACCAGAGGATTGCCGCCTTTAATCACATACTGTTCCATAACACACCTCTATTATTTTACTCCTCTATGAGCAAGAAACTTTCTCTGAATTTACGACGGAAACATACGTTCCGCAACACCGTTTTTTAGGTCAGTTGTATATTATAACACATATTTCGGATTTGTAAACTATTTCTCTCCCCGTTTCAGTGCATCAAGCACGATCTGAAGGCTTCCCTCCAGATCTTTGTCTTCTTCGTCTACAATAATATCCGCATATTTCTCATACAGCACTGTCCGTTCCTCATAAAGACTCTCCAGTGTCTGCCCTTCTTTCAGAACGACTCCACGGTCTTTCAGATTGCCAAGACGCTTGGACAGCAGCTTCAGAGAAATCTTCAGATATACCACAACTCCTTCTGATTTCAGATGCTGCATTGCCTCATCACAATACACGACACTGCCACCTGTGGCAATGACCGTATTCTCAACCTGGATAGACGCATTCACACGATTCTCCACCGCCTTGAATCCGTCAATTCCATCCTGCTCAATGATCTCACTTAAAGTTCTCTTTTCTTCCTTCTGGATCAGCAGGTCTGAGTCAATAAACTGGTAACCAAGCACTTTCGCAAGTACAACACCGATGCTGCTTTTTCCCGCACCAGGCATCCCTATCAGTGTAATATTATTCATACTGTGTCCTTTCATTTTAACATAGCTGTAACAAAATCTCAACAATCGTTCCTGTGCCGTGTTATTCTCAGCGTTTCTTCTTACCGTTTTTCTTCTTCACGCTGTAGCCAAAAGTTCCCACCTTCCGGCCACCAGCCAGATATTCCCCATGGGAATAAACCAGAAGTCCCGCATCATTGAGATGGAACTTGTTGTTTTTGTCCATATATGCTTCATCCGCATGAACCGCAAGTACATCTGCAAGAAACATATCATGCGATCCCAGTTCCTTCACCTCTCGTACTCTGCACTCGATGGAAACCGGTGCTTCCCCGATCATCGGAGCAGAAACATACTGTGCTTTCTCTTTTGTAAGATTCAGTTTTTCGAATTTGTCAACATCCCGGCCGGACCGGACTCCGCAGAAATCCGTCGCAAAAGCCAGTTTTTCTGTTGTAAGGTTAATAACAAACTCTCCCGTTTTTTTCAGCATTCCATAAGAATAACGGGATGGTCGGACTGAAATATAAGCCATCGCCGGATTCGTACAGACCGTTCCTGTCCACGCAACGGTAATAATATTGTCGTTGCCCTCTCCGTCCGTGACACTGACCATCACTGCCGGCAGCGGATAGATCATATTTCCCGGTTTCCAAATCTGTTTTGCCATTGATCCGGCCTCCTTATGCATAATCGCTGTTCATCAGCTGAGCAGCCTCCATCATCGCCGGAATCAGCTGTTTCTTTCTGGAAACCACACCTGGCAGACAGAACGCATCTCCGTCCGGCTTCTTCTCAAAAGCGATCTCAGCCATCTGCTGGCTGCCCTCACCATAAAACAGAAGCTCTGTAGATTCCTCCAGAATATTCGTCAGCATAAAGTAAACTCTCGTGATATCGTGACGTCCACACTCGCTGACCATAAACGGCATCAGCTTCTCCTTGATCTCTTTCAGCTCTTCGCTGTCCATGGAACTGATCTGGCCCACACCAAAGGAAACATTGCCCTCGCCGATAAACTTCTTGTAATCCTGGTAAAAAATCTCCTCCGGGGATTTATCTTTCAGATTACTTCCCGCTGAGAACATCTCTCTGGCAAAATCCTCTATCTTAATTCCCGCGATCAGGGCAAGGGCGCTGGCAGCGATCTTATCCGTCTGTGTACAGGTCGGTGAACGGAACATCAGCGTATCTGAAATAATGGCCGCACAGAGAAGTCCCGCAATTTTTTCCGGAATCTCCAGACGCTGCTCTCCGTAGATCTCATAAAGGATCGTACCCGTACATCCCACAGGCTCATTACGGAACGCTACCGGTGTCATGGTCTGCAATGTTCCAAGCTTATGATGGTCAATAATCTCAAGAATCTCCGCCTTCTCAATATTATCAACAGCCTGATCCACCTCATTGTGATCTACAAGAACAACTTTTTTCTTGTGCATGTCCAGGAAATTACGTCTGGAAATCGTTCCGATACACTTTCCATGAGGATTGATAACCGGGAACGCTCTGTGGCGGTTTTTGACCATAACATCCTGGATATCATCTGTAAAATCCTCGGTATTAAACGTAACCATGTTATCCCGTTTCATAACATAGCTGACCGGAATACTCTGATTGATCAGACGGGCGATGTTAAAGGTATCATAAGGTGACCGGATGATCACGATATTTTTTTCGTGGGCCAGCTTCACAACCTTCTCGGAAACCACAATGTTCAGCCCTACAATAATACAGCTTACATTCTGGCTGATGGCCTGAAGATGATCCTCCTCACGGTCTCCCATGATGATCATATCATTCTCCTCAATAAATTCCTCCATCATCTTCGGATTGGCTGTTCCAACCAGAACACGTCCCTTGACAAAATATCCGTGGCCATTTCCTTCCACCACTTCTCCGCCAACCGTCTCCGCAATCCTCTGATACTGTGTCCGCGCATTGGAAAGCAGATAACTGTCTGTGGTATCCATATAAGTCTTGGCAATATCTCCGATGGTCACAAGACCTTCCAGGCATCCCTCCTTATCACGGATCGGAAGGGATACGATTCCGTTCTCCTGCATCAGATCCCAGGTATTTTTCAGTGACATGTTTTTGTCTGCCTGGGGACTGAGACGGATATCCATATCCTTGACCTGTGTTCCGATATTTCCCAGATAAGCCGGCGGCTGTACACCAAAACGGTTCAGCACATATCTGGTCTCCTCATTGATCTGACCAGCTCTCTTCGGAATATATCTCTTACTCTGTGTAGTCCTGTTTTTAATATCCGCATAAGCGATCGCCGAACAGATGGAATCCGTATCCGGATTCTTATGTCCGATTACAAATATTCTCTCCTGTTTCTTCATTCACATCCATCCTTTTTCATCCAAAAATATAACAATTAATCAAGTTTGATGTTCGCAAAAAGTGAACCAAGAGATGTGGTTGCCTCTTCTCCTGACTCCGGCAGTTCAAAAGTCTCTTCCTCAACTTCCTTCGCCATCAGATCCGATGCCTCTTTGATACTCAGGCTCAGCTTGCCATCCTTGATTGCAATTACTTTCACCTTAACCTTGTCTCCCACACTTATCGCCTCTGATGGCTTCTTAATTCTTTTTTCGCAGATCTGGGAAATATGAACCAGACCGGAAATTCCGTTTCCAAGATCAACAAACGCACCATAAGGCTGCAGGCTCTCAACCGTTCCCTCTGTCACGAAACCAACCTCAATATTGGAAATCTTGTTTCTGCGCTCCTTCTCTGCTTTCTCACGGAGAAGTTCCTTTGCAGAAAGTACCAGTCTCTTTTTCTCTTTATCTACATCAATTACCTGAACCTGAAGCGGCTTGTTCAGGTACTCTTCTGTATCCTCTACATAATTCAGCGCAAGTTTGGATGCCGGGATAAAACCTCGAACACCTTCCACATAAGCAATGGCTCCGCCGTTTACGATTCCCTTTACAACAACATCCAGTGCTTCCCCGGATTCCTGAAGCTCCTTCAGTTTATCCCATGCAAGTACATCTGCTGCCTCTGCTCTGGAAAGAAGAATATTTCCCTGTCCGTCATCTTTCCTAAGAACGGTTGCCTGGATCTCTTCTCCCGGCTGAACTGCCTCTTTAATATTAAATCCCGGCTCTCTGGAAAATTCCTCTGCCGGAATAAATCCCTCAGCATAATATTTAAGATCAAGAACAACTCCTGTCTCATCCACACTGACCACTGTCCCGGCGATGATATCACCTTCCTCAATTTTCTTAAAAGAAGCCTCCAGCTCCTGCTCAAAATCTTTCATAGACTCCGCCATTTCCTGACCTCCGTTCACGCTTCATCTTTTCATCATTTACTTCCGGCCTTTTTCTTATTCTTTCTGCCGGATTTTCATTTTAATCTTAATTATTATAGCATGGGCAAACCACCGACGCTATTATTTTTTTGAATGCAAAACGGCCTCTTTATACAAAAAAAACTCCGCACATTGGCAGAGGCTACATTTTCTGATATTTTTCCCCATAAAACGAGGAGTGCCCCGGTAGTGGCTTACCGGGGCGATTATTATGAAAAAAATTGTATGTGTAATGATACAGATACACACCATTACAGCGTCTTTCGTAACGTTCTTTCGAACTATCCCTATACTACCAGACAAATATGAACAAACAATGAACATCTCGTAAACAATTAGCGCATTTGCACAATTTTTTCCAAAACACCCTCCCCCAATTTATAAAAACACCACATTCACAAACAAAACCAAAACCCTAAACATTGTACATATTGTACATCTCAACCAAACAAACCAACAACAACCCCAACAAAAGAGCCACAACCCTCACCCTCTAACTCAAACTCCATCTAAAACATCATCAAAAACACCAGCCATCACAAACCATCACCGCCGTGAAAGCATCCCCTTAATAAACTCAACCGCCTTCTCAAAAATATTCTTCACATCAGACTTCGTAACACCCATATCCTTCAAAGTACTATAAGCATCACTCACATACCCCTTGATCTGATCATCACTCATCTCGATCCCACGGAACTTACTGATAATATTAACCAGCGAACTCTTATCATCCTCATTAAGACTCACCCCAAAATGATCCGCAGCCTCATCGATCCCCTGAGAAATCTCATCATCCGTGATCTGGTTAGAATCAAAAAGTCCCTTCACATAAACAATGATATCCCCAACCTTATCCGGATCAGAAGCAAGAGACCCAACCTCATTATCCTTCAGAATCTCCTCCGCCTGACTCATAACAGAACTGGAATCAGACGCCATAACCATCATCGGAGATGTACATGAAATAACACCCGCAATAACCAAAGCTGTAACCTTGTTCAATCTTCTCATAATATTCAACCTCCATACGGGCACCAGCCCTTATTAAAAATTGCCTTTTACTATTTTTAACTATCTTTTACTGCCTTTTTATTACCTCATCATTACCTTTTCGACGCCCCTCAGTATACCACACACCCCCACCCCTCTGTAAACCTCAATTTTCCCCATTCCCACCCACACCATTCAGACTTTATGTATATCGCCAAAAATATATTCACAATATTTTCATATTTTAAACAAACTTTCCTAACATCTCATCAGTAAAATAAAAAATGTAAATTTTTCATTACTTACTTATGTCTGACGCTTCAGACATAACCTCCTTTCTATAACAAATATATAGGTCCGGACAGGAACCCTCTCCAACATTCCCGTCCGGAAACGCAAAAAGAACCCGGAACAGCTGCCCGGGCTCTTTTTGCGTTTATCATATATTAATTTTTCTCATCATAAATACAGTTGGCAAGCATCGCAAACTGCTCCAGTGTCAGCGCCTCACCCCTGATATTCAGCGGAAGATCACACCTGTTGAACACATCCTCGATTTCCTCCTTACTCAGGGAAAAATCTCCGGAATTTCTGATCCCGTTCACAAGCGTCTTTCTCCTCTGGTTAAAAGATGCACGGATCAGACGGAACATAAGCCCCTCATCCTTCACATCCACCGGCGGCTTCTCATAACGCGTCAGCTTGATCACCGCACTTCCAACCTTCGGCCGCGGCATAAAACAGTTCGGCGGTACATTCGCAACGATCTCCGGCTTCGCATAATACTGCACAGCCAGGGAAAGCGCACCGTAATCCTTGGTACCGGGACCAACCTGCATACGGTCTGCAACCTCCTTCTGCACCATGACAGTGATCGAATCCACAGGAACATTCTTCTCAAAAAGCCCCATGATGATCGGAGTCGTAATGTAATACGGCAGATTCGCAACCACCTTCACAGGCTTACCGCCGTTTTTCTCATCTGCGATCTTTTTGATATCCGTTTTCAGGATATCGTTATTGATCACGGAAACATTATCCCAGTCCTTCAACGTATCCTTAAGGATCGGGATCAGCGAACTGTCGATCTCCACAGCAGCCACCTCTCTGGCAGCCTCCGCAAGATACTGGGTCATAGTTCCGATACCCGGACCGATCTCCAGTATAAAATCATCCTTCGTGATACCCGAAGACTCAATGATCTTTTCCAGAACATGCTCGTCGATCAGAAAATTCTGACCAAACCTTTTCTGGAAAACAAAATGATACTTTTGAAGGACTTCAATGGTATATTTCGGGTTACCAAGATAAGGTCTGGCCATATTTTTTACCTCTGCTTTTTCTTATTTTCAGCTGAAATCCTTTTCAAAAAGTACCGTGTAGCCATCACGGTCCACACGCTTCTTGGAACGCTTGAACAATCCGCTCTGAGCTCTCTCCATAGCCTTATCCAGCATGGTCTTCACAGTACCGATGCACATCGGCTGATCCTCCTTCTGGTTGATCCCGATCAGATTATACAGAGCAAGCATGCCCATCTGGTCGATACGGAATCCATTCTCCATGGTATAGACCTTAGCGAAATTAACAAGTTCATCGTTTGTAAATACAGGAATGTTGATCATGGATGTAAACTTCTTCGCAAGCTTCGGATATCTTGCGATCAGCTTACGCATACCGATCTTTTCATCCTCCAGGATCACGATCATTCCCTTTGTGTTTCCGGTCATAGCTTCCTCAAGCTCATCTGCTGTTTCCTGGGAAAGCTGGTTTGCATCCTCGATAACAAGAAAACCGCCGGCAAGCTTGGATACGATCTCCGGAATATCCTTTCCGTTGAGATCATCCGCAAATATATAGGCAACCTTGGAAGCCTCGATATTCAGCTCTTTACAGATTGCCGGGATCAGACTTGAGATCAGTCTCGTCTTACCTGTTTCTCTGCCGCCCATAACGATCACATTTCCGGTCTGAGAGGTCTTGTCTGCTGCGCCCATCTGCACATCGCAGAGTACATCAAGCAGCTGTTCCTTCATTCCGGGAACTGTAACAAAATAGGTGAAAAGCTGTTTCTCTTCATCTGTGAGCTCTTTCTTTCTGGAAACGATCTTTGTAGGATCCTTTTCCGGATGGATCGTAGCGATAAATTTCTCAAGCTGCTCTTCCTCGCTGAGCTCCTCTTCCTCATCGTCCTCTTCCATGGCTTCATCAGAATCATCACCGATGAGACTGCTGATAAAATCATCCTCATTCTCGTCATCCTCATCCTGGAAGTCAAAGGCGTCATCACTGTATTCTTCTTCCTCATCAAGAAGATTTTCCTCTTCCGCTGCAGCCACCGGTTCCTCATGATGAAGCTTCGTTGAAGGCTCTGCTGCCGCCTTCTGCACCTGCTCCTCAGATTCCAGTGAAGGAATCTCCGGAAGCACATCCTCTTCTTCCACCGGCTTCTGTACTCCTGACGGACCATTCAGAAACTCTGCTTCTGCAGCCTGAAGATCCTCCTCAGTAACCGGCTCCTCATCTTCATCAAATACGATATCCGGAAGTCTGGTATCGGAAGTCTCCGTTACCTCTTCCTCCTGCTGAGCGGAGATCTGCGCCATGATATCCTCGATATCTGCCGCATCCGGCTCCTCCGGAACAAATTCATCAGCCGCAATATCCAGATCCTCAATACCTGCCGGCTCTTCCGTTACGTCGGACTGCTGGACATCCGGAGATTTCTCTTCCTCCGGGATATCGATTCCCTGCTGTGTAGCTGCTGCCAGAATAGTATCCTCCAGGTTGAAGTCCTTATCTTTATCCTTCCCGGACCTGTCACCTACAGATGCCGCAATATCCTCGATACTTCCGAAAATTCCGGACGCATCCGGGATCTCCGCGGAACTGCTTGCATTCTCCGGGTCCACATTGATCATGGACTTCGGGATCTTCAGCTCCGGCATACGGATCGTTGCGGAAAAATCAGGCTTGCCTTCCTCATTGAGCGGAACCCCTGCAGGCTTCTCCTCACTTTCCTCATTTCCGGCAGCCTTCTCCTTCATGATCTCTGCAACACTCTGGGACAAAGACATCTCTGTAGCTTTCTCAGCCTCAGCTTCTTCCGCTTCCTGATAAGTCTCTTCTTCCTCTTTATCCTGCTGTTCCTGAGCCTGCAGCTTCATACTTCCGGATGACAGGTTCTCAACACCGGATGCCAGCGGGATCTCATCCGCTTCCTGTCCGGAAAACTCTTCCTGCTCTTCAGAAGGCTCATCCGAAGCTTCCTCACTTCCTTCTGCTGCTTCGATCTCCTCAGAATCTGTAAACTCCTCTGACGGTTCTGCTGCCGCAGCAGTCTCAGCCTCCGGCGCTTCCGTCTGTTCCGTCACATCCTCAAAGCCTGTGGAAACCTCATCCGGCTCTTCATCCTGCGCAGCTTCTTTTTCCTCCATATCCTCTTCCGCAGATTTCTTATGTCCGCCAAAGATATCACGGAATCCCTTGGAAAGCTTCTCCTGGAATGTCTCCGCACTGTTCAGATCCCGCTCATCATCTACCTGGATAGTATCTGTGACCGGTTTTGCCTCCTCATACTCGCCGGATGCTTCCTTACTCTCCCTGATCTCCTGCGCCTTTTCCGGCGGGATCAGCTTCGGGATAAAACGCTGTTCGTATTTCTCTTTCTCTTCGCCAGTGAGAACACCCATCCGCTGTTTCAGGTCAAGGGCCTTCATCACATAAGTTCCGTCATTGAACCAAAGGATCATCTCATTGCAGAGATCCAGGCACTTCTGCTTGTCTCCTGCCTTGTAATAGAGCTTGGCCAGCTCATAAGACCAGCGCTCCGTAAATTCCTTCTCCTTATATTCCTCAAGAATACGGATCTGTTCATTCAGAGATGCATTCTTCGCTCTGGCGATCTTATATTTCAGTATATACTGGCTGTTATCATTACCTGCCACTTCTCTGTATTCATCAAAGAATTCTGTGGCTTCACTGATCTGTCCCATTTTCAGGGAAACCTCGATCAGACGGTAAAGTATGTTCTTGCCGATCGGCGCTCTGTGGTAGGCAAGAAGAAAAATTTCCTTGCTCTCTTCATAGCGCTTGTTGGCCGCGTAGATCTCGCCCACTACACAAAGGGTACGGACGTTTTTCACACGACGCCAGTCAATGCTGTCCACAATCTGCATGGCGCCTTTGTAATCCTGGGTCTCGACCAGCTTATTGATCTGTCCCAGCTTAACGCGAAACTCCTCTTTATCCAAAATATTCACCAACTTTCCATAATCAGAATCAGTTTACCATATGCATACGGGCTTGTCAAAACCCTTTAGGCATATAAACATGCCCCTTTACCACCTGAAAAACCCTGTTGATCTTGAACTGATGGCTGACAAAATCATCCAGTCCTGTACAGGTGATTAGAGTCTGTATATCGTGGATGCTTTCCAGCAGATATGTCTGCCTGCTGCTATCCAGCTCCGAAAGAACATCATCCAGCAGAAGAACCGGTGTATCCCGGATTTTTTTCTTCACCAGATAGATCTCCGAAAGCTTCAGGGAAAGGGCCGCAGTCCTCTGCTGCCCCTGGGAACCATACCTCCGGATATCGATCCCGTTGACCTTTACGCAGAAATCATCTCTGTGCGGTCCCACGGAGGTCAGCTTCATCCGAAGATCCCGCTCCCGGTTCCTGGAAAGCTTATCCTCAAACTCGGCCGCCGTCACACTTGGCTCGTACAGGATCTCCAGCTCCTCGATCCCGCCGGTAAGGCCTTTATGAAGCCCCCTTGCGATCTCGTTAAGCTCCTGCACAAAGGCTTCCCGCTTCCCGATGATCTTCTTTCCGTAATCAACCATCTGCATATCCCAGACATCCAGGGTACCTTTCAGCCCGGGGTTCATATAACAGTCTTTGAGAAGACGGTTTCTCTGGTTCACGATGTGATTGTAGCCGGCCAGCTCCGTGATATAAACACCATCCAGCTGACAAAGCTCCGAATCCAGAAAACGTCTTCTCTCTCCCGGTCCATTCTTGATAATATTAAGATCCTCCGGAGAAAAAAACACCAGATTCACCACCCCCAGCAGCTCCCTTGCCTTGCGGATCGGCAGCCCGTTGATGGCAACTCCCTTTGCTTTGTTTTTCCGGAGGTGCATGTCTATTTTGTATGAAAGATCGCCCTTCTTCACCATCATTCGGATATGGGATTCCTCATTCTCAAAGCGGATCATCTCCCGGTCCTTGCTTCCCTTGTGGGATTTGCTGGTACCTGCCAGATAAACCGCCTCCAGGATATTGGTCTTTCCCTGGGCATTGTCGCCGTAGAGAATATTGGTGCCTTGATCAAAATTCATCTCCAGCGACTCATAATTCCTGAAATTATTCAGTCTGATGGATTCAATGTACATTCCTTCACCCGATCACGTAAATATCTTTTCCATCGTAGGAAATGGTATCTCCAGGATGGATCTTGCGGCCACGGCGGTTCTCCACCTCACCGTTCACCAGTACCAGACCATCATTGATGGCATATTTCGCCTCAACGCCGTCCTCCACAACACCGGCCAGCTTCAGCGCCTGACCAAGCTTGATAAATTCGTCTTTAATTCTGATCTCCAATTTTTTCTCCTCTTATCTCCGGGGTATTTTCTCCGTCAGATCAATCTTTTCTGATCTTCTGGCGGTATTTAAAATCCCCCAAAATACAAATTTCACCGGAAGGCGGTAATTTAAATACCCCCTTCCAGCAGTTTACGCATAAAACAATTTTCAGAACACGATTGCATTCCCATATACAATCGGTCAAAAACGGTCACACATTTTTGGTGTATCCGTTTACATCAATCCTGATATCTGCCGTCAGGCTGTACGTACCCTACGGACACTTACATATCCTGACTGCCGAGCTCAATTCTGTTCACAGCTTCAAGCATGTGCGTCTCACACGTACACTCACATTCCCGAAGCTGCTGCGTACATCTCTTGTCCCTTATTCCTTATATTTCCCAGGTCTTATCTGGCCTGATTCTGGTTGATGTTTACAGGAAGGATCAGGTAAGTATAGTTCTCCTCATCGTCACGGATAAAGCATGGTGCCTTCGGATTTACAAGATAGATCGTCACGGTTTCATCATCAATAACACGAAGCGCATCGATCAGGAATTTCGGGTTGAAGCCGATCATGATATCCTTACCCTCTTTTTCAATATCGATCTCTTCATTCATGGAACCCATTGCAGAATCAATGCGCAGCTCCATATCATCGTCTGTGATGTTGATGATGATCGGTTTTTTATCAACCTCACGTACCAGAAGTGTGGCACGGTCGATACAATCCAGGAACTCTTTTTTGTTGATCTTCAGTTTTGTCTCATAATCACTGGAAAGCATCTGGTCAATTCTGAAATATTCTCCCTCGATCAGTCTGGAAACTACCATAGTCTGATCAAATTCAAATAAAATATGGTTTTTTGTAAAGTAAATGCTGACCTGATCATCCACTTCTCCGGAAAGGATCTTGCTGACCTCGCTTAAAGTTTTGCCCGGAACTACCACCTTACGGTCAGAATAATCTTTCTTAAGGGACATTTTGCGGATAGAGATACGATGTCCGTCCAGAGAAACTACCTTCAGACAGTTATTTTTGATCTCAAAAAGTTCACCGGTCATAAGCTTATTGTTTTCATTTACAGCAATCGAAAAAATAGTCTGGCGGATCATTTCTTTCAGTGTGTACTGAGAGATTGTCAGCGGTTCATCCTTCTCGATCATCGGTAAATAAGCAAAATCTTCTCCTGATTTTCCAGGGATATTGAATTTTGCTTTTTCACAGGTAATGGTTGCTGCATATTTATCATCGGTCTTAATGGTAACATCATTATCCGGAAGTCGTCTGATGATTTCATAGAAGATTTTTGCATCAAGAGCAACTTTACCTTTTTCTTCAATAGTACCCTCAACGATGGTTTCAATTCCCAGCTCCATATCGTTGGTGGTAAATTTGATCTGGTTTGTGGTTGCATCCATGAGAATACATTCCAGGATTGGCATTGTGGTTTTTGATGGAACTGCTTTGAGTGCGATACTTACACTTTTTAACAGACTTG
>OLNH01001331.1_pt1 | contig 13310 bp, 10 predicted proteins | sample 1643101 | NCBI WGS metagenome assembly OLNH01 (sample SAMEA3136758, study PRJEB25190) | human gut metagenome | biome: human gut; feature: human-associated habitat; material: faeces | place: Austria | collected 2013
CCGACAAAGCTTTCCTGACTTTTCCAGCCGTCTTTTTTCCGTTTGCAGTAAAGCTCAGAATTGCAGCTTTCATCTAAGAATCCCTTCCTTTCCGGAATTCAGTTGTGAATCCCGGATCATACAACTTTGACCGTTCATAATGGCTGTGAGTCACTACATTTCCCACAAGAATCAGTGCAGTCTTTGTAATCTGATGTTTCCTTGCTGTCTCCACAAGTGTATCTATCGTACATACATATGCCTCTTCCTCCGGCCATGTTGCTTTGTACACAATTGCTGCCGGCGTATCTGATGCATATCCTCCGGCAAGCAGTTCTTTTACCAGCTTTTCCAAAAGTCCTGTACTTAAGAAAAGAACCATCGTTGCACCATGTGCAGCAAAACTCATGATCTTTTCCCGCTCAGGAACCGGAGTTCTTCCTTCCGTTCGTGTAATAATAACACTCTGTGACATCTCCGGAAGAGTATATTCCAGATTCAGTGCTGCCGCCGCTCCACAAAATGAGCTGACTCCAGGGCAGGAATCATAATCAATTCCTTTTTCATCAAGAATGTCCATCTGCTCACGGATTGCACCGTAGAGACAAGGATCACCCGTATGAAGTCGTACGGTCATCTTATCTTCTTTTTCTGACTTTATCATAACCTCTATGACTTCTTCCAGTGTCATATAGGCACTATTATAAACTTCGCAGCCTTCCTTTGCATATTCCAGCAGTCCTTTATTGACCAGCGATCCGGCATAAATGATTACATCTGCTTCTTTAAGATATCGTTGTCCTCTTACCGTAATCAGATCGACCGCTCCCGGTCCTGCTCCTACAAAATGTATCATTAATTTTCTTCCTCCCACAAATGCATCAAAGTATCTACCTTACTTGTTTTTCCCAAAATTCCATACACATTTGAATATAAAATTGCCCCAACAGGCATCTGATCTGCCATGCGATATTCCATATATTTTTCAATGGATCTCATGATTTGCCCGATTGTAGCTTCTCGCTCTTCTTCACTTAAAAGTGCAAGCGCATCATCGGTCGTCACGCAATCCAGAACCGCTCTGGCACGATCTGCGGAAAATCCAGCCCGTAGCATTGCCGTTGCAAAAAGATCCATACGGCAGTCTGCCCATCTGGAATGCGTATTCATCACTCCACCTGATACTTTGATCAGCTTTCCGATATGTCCGGCAAGTACAAGCCCTTGAAACTTACAATCTGCTGCCATATCCATGCTCTGCCCTATATAATTACTGCATTTTACTACATCTTTATCCTGAATTCCATATGCTTCCCGCAGAAAATCCAGACCATAATTCCCTGGCGCCATAATGAGATAGTTCTTTCCCCCTGCACGCCTGACCTTCATCTCTAATTCAATCGTATCAAGCAGAGCCTGTTCACTCATCGGCTCCACGATTCCACTTGTTCCCAAAACAGAAATACCGCCTTCAATTCCAAGTCTCGGATTAAATGTTTTCTTTGCCAGTTCTACTCCCTGCGGAATGGATATCTCTATTTTAATTCCGCCGTCGTACCCATACATTTCACACGCCTCTTCGACTTCTCTTAAAATCATCTGTCTCGGCACTCGATTAATTGCGGCATTTCCTACAGGCTGATCCAATCCGGGCTTCGTCACCCTGCCGACTCCAATGCCTCCGTCCAGGACTATGCCAGATTTTATTCTGCTTACTTTACTGTATACTAAAATTCCATTTGTAATATCCGGATCATCTCCACTGTCTTTTCGTACTGCGCAGGAAACAGATTCTATCTCCGGATTACTTTTATTATATTTATTAAATTCTTTTTGAGCCTCAGCGATCTTCAGTGTCAACACTTCTTTTCCTGGTAAAGACACTGTGACCTGATCTACGCTGACATTTCCAATAAGCATTGTGACCGCGGCCTTTGTTGCTGCCTGTGCACACGTTCCTGTGGTATATCCTCTTCGGAGTTTTTTCGTCATAGTTTTTACCTTTCCAGTCTGAAATTTTCGAATTCAACATTGTTCGCTCTCTTCATTCTACCTATCTGTGTGAAGGTTGTCAAATCATTTGCCACTTCCATCTATTGTCTTTTTCTTTCAAGATTTTATTGATGCCAGACTTTTCAATATCTGCGTGCCGAAATCTACATTCTGTGATACAATAAAGCAAGCAAAGAAAGGAGCCATTTTTTATGTCAGAACAAAAACAGCGCGTCTATGACGCCTTAAACAAGCTCGGAATTAAATATGAAGTCGTAGAACACGAACCCGTACACACCATGGAAGACATGGACCGCCTCGGTCTTCCTGAGAAAGGAACTCTGTGCAAGAACCTGTTTCTCAGAGATGCAAAAGGAAAACGTCATTTTCTCATTACCTGTGATGAAAATGCTAAAGTAGACTTAAAGTCTCTTGGCAGACAGCTCGGTGCCGGAAACTTAAGCTTTGCCTCAGAAGAACGTCTCGAAAAATATCTCGGGCTCAAACAGGGAAGCGTATCTCCATTCGGTCTCATGAATGATACCGACCATGCAGTCGAATTTTTTATTGATAAAAACTTAAGCAAATGCAAAAGTCTGGGAATTCATCCGCTTGAGAACACAGCAACTGTATTCCTCTCCTTTAAAGATCTGGATAAGTTCCTGTGGAATCTTGATGTGGATGTGATGAAAATACGGTTATAACAGGCAAAGAGAAGCAATGTATCCATGTGGACACGGAGCAAAAACCCCGGAGCGGCAACTCCGGGGTTTTCTATTCCTACTTTTGGCATGGGAAGGCTTAACCCCATAGGCTGATTATATAATCAGCATTGCATCTCCAAAGGAAAAGAAACGATATCTTTCCTGTACTGCTTCTTCATATGCCGCCAATACGTGTTCTCTTCCTGCCAGTGCTGATACTAACATAATCAATGTTGACTCCGGCAGATGGAAGTTCGTGATCAATCCATCTAAAATCTTAAATTTATATCCCGGATAGATAAATATCTCAGTCCAGCCACTTGTCGGTTTCAAATGTCCTGTTTCATCTGCTGCTGACTCGATAGTTCTGCAGCTTGTTGTTCCAACACAGATAACTCTGTGACCGGAATCTTTTGCGCGGTTGATCTTCTTGGCTGCTTCTTCGTCAACCTGATAGAACTCAGAATGCATATGATGATCTGTAATCTCATCTACCTTTACAGGACGGAATGTTCCAAGTCCTACATGAAGTGTCACTCTCGCAATGTCAATGCCTTTTTCTTCTATCTCTTTTAATAATTCCGGTGTAAAATGAAGTCCCGCTGTCGGTGCCGCTGCGGATCCGGTATGCTTTGCATAAACAGTCTGATAACGATTCTTATCTTCCAACTGATGTGTAATATACGGAGGCAGCGGCATCTGTCCGAGCTGGTCTAAAATCTCTTCAAAAATTCCTTCATATTCAAACTTCACCAGACGATTTCCTTCTTCTACGATTCCAACGACCTCTCCAACAAGAAGACCTTCTCCAAATACGATTCTTGTTCCAACTTTTGCCTTCTTACCAGGTTTTACTAATGTCTCCCAGATATTATTCTCTTTCCTTTTTAATAATAAAACTTCAATCTTTGCTCCGGTTCCTTCCTTCGCTCCAATCAGTCTTGCCGGAATAACCTTGGTATCATTGATGACAAGACAGTCTCCTTCTTTCAGATATCCTGTAATTTCTTTAAATATATGATGTGAAGTAGCTCCCGTCTCCTTGTCAAGGACAAGAAGTCTGGAACTGGAACGATCCTCAAGCGGATCCTGCGCGATTAATTCCTCTGGCAGGTCATAATAAAAGTCCTGACGTTTCATGATTATAAATCCCCTTCCTGTATGTTTTCTTCTATACTATCTTCTACTTCTTCTCTGTTTTCTTTTATTTTTGTTACATTTTCACCTGTTGACCCGGTTGCTTTTTCAGATTCAGCTTGTGTAAACTCCTTTTTCACTTGCCCGGCATCACTCACGAAACTATATCCTCCATCTGGCACAGCCCTATACGGTTGTCCTGGCTCTGCACTTGCACATTTTTCTGTACATAATTCTGTGTCTGCACTGGTTCTCGCGGCTGTACAGCCATCTGCGGTCCTGCCGCACTCAGATACTCTGGATACATTTTCACTTTTTTCTCATAGACAACTCTTGTGTCGCAGAGCATATCGTGAAAGCCCCGTTTTTCCTTATCAATTCCCACAATAATATATCCAATCCAGATAGATATTCCACATAAGAATCTTCCGACAGTCTCCCGGTATAACACATCCACAAATGAAAGCTTTTCATTTCTGTCAGCAGGTACTACTCTAAGATTCATCAGTCGTTTTCCAATCGTCGTTCCAGTACACCATGTCAATAAAGCAAAATACATGATTTTGAAAATATACAACACAATATCTTTTAATGAATAATGAAACAATACATTTTCATCCAATATTGTACCACTGATTAGCGCTCCGATTCCAATCCATGCAAGACGCACAAAGAGAAGTCCAATTGCCACAATGACGCTGTCTATCACATATGCTGCTAAACGCACCCAGAACCCGGCATAATTCTCATTACTGTAACTGTTCTGCATAATACATCAGCACCCCGCTTTCCTTCTCTTCGGCAGTTTCCTTTAATATCTGTGCCTCAGATTTTGGAACAAGCTTTTCTGCTTTACTAAATATTGCTGCCAATATGCTTTCCTCACTGCTCGGTGTATAGAACTCGTCTACTCCAAGCTCCGAAGCCATCTGATTCATTACATCCTGGTAAGTTGCGATCTCATCAATAAGCCCATTCGCTTTTGCCTGTTTTGCGGTGTAAGTGCGTCCGTCTGCCAGTGCTTTTACCTGGTCTGCCGACATATCTCTTCCGTCCGCAACAATATTTACGAACTCCTGATAACACTCATCGACCTGTGACTGGTAAATTGCGACCTGCTCGTCTGTCAGCTTGGAACTGTCCTTGTTCACACCACTCGTAATACTGACATAACGAATTCCAAGTTTCTCATAAAGTCCGCTCATATCATACCCTGACATAATGACGCCGATAGATCCTGTAACCGTATTCTTATTCGCATAAATCTTATCTCCGGTTACAGACGTCATGTACCCGCCAGAAGCTGCATAATGTGCCATATAAGTCCAGATCGGACGGCCAGTCGTCTCTTTATATTCTATCAGCTTGTCATGAAGTTCTTCCGACTCATAGACCGCTCCGCCTGGAGAATCCACATACAGCAGAATCCCTTTATTATCTGAATCATCCATAAGATTGTCAATATAATCCATTGTTGTATTGTGCTGATATCCAGACGATGTATCCAATACACTGCTCTGCGTCTGCTCCTGAATCGTCCCCACTACATTCACAACTCCAATATAATCATCTGCCGGCGGATCAAATTCCAGTTCTCCAGCCAGCATCGTTGTCACATCTTCTGCCATTGTATTTGCAGATAAAGTATTCGTCAATACGCTTGTAACACCTGTCACAATAAATACAGCCCCAGCCACAACCAGACCGATTATCTGTTTGTTCTTCATCTTTTTTCTCCTTTAAGTTCTAAATCTTCATAGCTTTTTTATTGTAACATATGAAGGATTGTTTTTCAAAAAATAATACATTTAACGCGTAGTAAACCTCGAATTTACTACGCGTCCTGCTATTTTGCTAACTTTATTAATTCTTCGACTCTTTTATTACATTCTCCCACCGGCACATCTGTTACAATGACTCTCTTACACTTTTTCATCACTTCAACTGCTCTTGCAAATGTCTCATCACTGATCTGCCGGAATGGTTCTTCTGTAATCACTTCCACTGCCAGAAGTCTTGCAAGCTGATAGTCAATATCATTCTTGTAGAGGATTCCTGCTGCAAATGGAATGTGTTCTTTCTGTAACTGTCGATAAATTGGGATTCCGCTTCCTCCGGACGAAATTACAAATACCTCTGGTTCTCCTTCTATCTTCGGAAGCTCTATGCTTCCAAATGCCGGATCAAAAGAACCATTGTCAATTTCATAAAGACTGCGGATTGTATCTTCCTTAAATACCTCTTCTGGCTTTCCATAATGTGCAATGGTATCTCCCTTCACACAGATAATCTTATCCGACACTTTCTGTGCAAGATCAATCTCATGCAGCGACATAATGACTGTAATATGCTTTTTTCTTGCCATACGTTCCAATATTGCAAGTAATTCTAATTTATATCGTACATCTAAAAAAGATGTCGGCTCATCCAGCACAATAATCTCCGGCTCCTGACAGATTGCTCTTGCAAGAAGAACTCTCTGTTTTTGTCCATCACTAATAGCTTTAAAATCGCGGTTTCCCAGATCTTCTGCATGAACTGCCTTCATTGCCTCATCTACGATTTGTTCATCTTCCGGCGTCAGTATTCCAAGCCGCCCTGTATATGGGTAACGTCCTGTTGCCACAATTTCATGACAGGTCATAAGCTCCGTTTTGATACGTTCTGTCAAAACAACAGCCATATTGGAAGAAAGTTCTTTATAAGACATTTTCTGAAGCGACGTGTCATCGAAGAACACCTTTCCTCCAATTAATTTCAATTGTTTTGTAATGCTCTTTAAAATTGTAGATTTACCGGATCCATTTGGTCCAATGAGCGTTACAATTTCACCTTTATCAATACCAATATTAATGTCATGGATCAGTGTCTTTCCCTGGTATCCAACAGCCATATCATCCATTTTAAAATAATAATCTGCCATGTTACATTCTTCCTTTCTCGCGCTTCACCATCATATAGATGACAATCGGTGCACCAAGTATCGATGTGACTGTACTGATATTCAGCTCCACCGGTGCAAGTGCCATACGAGCGATCAGATCACAGATCATACAGAATACAGCCCCTATAAAAAATGTACCTGGTATCACCACAATCGGTTTTGATGTTCCGAACGCTTTTCTCGTAAGAAATGGAACTGCAATTCCCACAAAAGAAATTGGTCCGGCAAATGCAGTCACACACGCTGAAAGAATACTTGACAGTAATATAATAACAACTCGGAATACTTTAATATTCACTCCCATACTCTGTGCATATGCTTCTCCAAGCTGATATGCACTGATTGGTTTTGACAGTAAAAATGTACACACTGCCGCAATTCCAACTACAACTACAGCTACTTTTATATTTCCCCAGCTCATACCGGAAAAACTTCCCTGTGACCAGCCATGAAGATTTACAATATCAGAATCATCTGCAAATGTCACCACAAAATCTGTAATTGCGGAACAGATATATCCAATCATGATTCCTCCTACCAAAAGGGATGCCATATGATGAATCTTCTTTGACATCAAAAGAATGAATCCCGTCGATATCAACGAACCAATGAATGCTGCCACTACTAATGTGTAAGATGAAAAATGTCCTACATATTTTAAAAATACAATCATAGTCAGTGCGACAGCCATCTTCGCTCCGGAAGAAATTCCAAGTACAAACGGTCCTGCGATCGGATTTGAGAAAAATGTCTGTAATAAGAAACCGGACAGAGACAATGCTCCGCCCAGTAATGCTGCCATGAGGATACGCGGCAGACGTATCTTCCATATGATACTGTACTCTACCGCCTCTCCATCATGTAAAAATAATATTCTCAAAATCTTCGGCACAGAAATATGTACATTTCCCGTATTAATATTCAGCACTGTAATGACAAAAAATGCTGCGATCATACACACAAATACAAATGTATATCTGGATCTTTTTCTGAAATTTTCAGTATGAAAACTTAACTGTTCCTGCTTTGTTTCCTTATTTTGCATATTTCTCCACCAGTTTCTTTTATTTTTTGACTTTTATTTCATCTTTTCAAGAAATGTCATCTGGCTGGCATCACCATCTGTCAGCATCAGATGAATATCTGAAATCAGTTCTCCGACTGTGTCTGTCGCCTGATATAAGTTTTTACCAGTATACCATACATTTCCATCTTTGACAGCTTTAAACTCTGCAAACAGATTGCTCTTAGCTTCCAGATCACCAAGACTACTCACCTGTCCGTCAATGGTTCCGTTGTAAATAAGATAATCTGCATCTACTGCCGTTGCATAAAATTCTTCCATCGTCAGTTTTACAGATGGCGCATTCCCCTCAGAATTCTTCAAATCCTTGAACACATATCTTCCACCGGCAATCTCAATCATAGTCGGAATGTAGTCATCGGATTTGCGGACAACCACAGAACCGTCTGTATTGATGTAAAAATATGCCACTGTCTTCTCTGTATTCTTAAAATCCTTCAGATCTTCGATTACCTTGGCCTGGTCATCAAAAAATGCTTCTGCCTCTTTTTCTTTATTCAACATTGCTCCATAGACTTTAATCCACTCTGTTCTTCCAAGTGGATGTGACTCATAACTGGAATAATCTACAAATACTGGGATATCAAGGTCTTCAATCATCTCCTGCACCTTCGGTGAATGAAGGATCATCGTAGATTCTACTGCCAGTTTGCAATCTCCATCTACAATCTTCTCATAATCCGGTTCACTGTATTTTCCTGCAAATGTCATGGCTCCGGATTCCATTGCTTTCTTCGCACTTTCTATATACCAGCCGGAAGCCTCTAAACCAGAAAATTTCACAGTATCCATTGCATCTAATGCATCAAATAATGACATGATTGCTGTAGCAGCCATATAAATATTCTGAACCGGCTGATGGATGACAACAATATCACTGTCCAGTCCCTTCGGAGCCTCTTTGCCTTCCGGAACGATCAGATACTGCCGTCCCTCATGAACATCAATCAGCTTATATCCATCTTTATAATAAAATACATCGAATTCCTGCGCATACGTCAGATCCATCGCAGACTCATACGTCAGCCCGTCAATTTGAGGGGCTTCTGCGGTCTTGAAGGTATCATCACTCTTCTCAGAGGTTGTCTGCGTTGTCGCGCTCGCACTGTCCTGGCTGCTCTTTGCAGAACCACAGCCCCCTAAAAAGAGAGCCATAGTCAACAATATTGCAGTTATCTTATATATTCTTTTCTTCATTTTACATTTCCTCATATAATACTTTTAGATACTTTGATATATATCTATTTTTCTGTCTGAACTTTTGCCTGAGACACTGCATCATCTCCTGCATCTTTCACTGCCTGGTCAAATAAGTTGTTCATCTGATCTTCACATCCAAAAAGTACTCCGTATACCTTAATCCACTCATATTTAGCCAGATCTGTCTGCTCATCTTCAGAACGGTCAACAATTACTGGTATTCCAAGTAATGCAAACTTTTCTGTCATTTGCTGATAGCGCTCTGTCTGTTCTTCCACTGTCAATTTTTCTTGATCTTCTGATTTCTTCTCAGCCTTTTCATCTGATTTCTTAGCAGATTTTTTCTTGGACTTATCGTCTGATTTTTTAGTAGATTTTTTCTCGGTCTTCTCTTCTTTATCTGTGTCTTCAGATACATCCTGTTTTTCCTGAATATCTGTGATATCCGCTTCTTTTGGAAGAATATTGGATGAAAGTACTGCAAGGTTTGTTTCCTGTTTTACAAGCGTCTTATAATCTGGTTCTTCTTCAGCGCCACCATATACAACCTGTGTGTGGTCTTCTCCATCCTTTTTCTCCATCTTTTCTGCAATAGAATCAATCTTGCAGTCTTTTTTCTTATCTCCAATTGCAACAATATTATCTGTAAGTCCAAGTTCATCCATTTTTTCCAGAATAGCCTCTGTAGATGTGTAGGCTTTGTCTGCTGGTAATTGTACTACAATCATGTCCTGATCTAAGCCAACCGGAACTTCTACTCCTTCCGGCACAAGGAGATATTTGACAATATTTCCTTTATAAAGCTCTGCTGCAAGTTCCGCTTCACTGACACCGTTCAGATTTTCTTCTCCATCTTCAGCAGTCGTAACTGCAGATGTCTCTTCCTCATCTACGCTTGATTTTGCATTTTTAGACTCTGTAGCCTGCTGTTTGTCTTGATCAGTCTGTGCTTCACCAGAAGTATCTGCTGTTTCAGCATCTATATTTTCTGCATTAATCGCTTCTGCAGCAAGCTTTTCCGGATCATTCGCAGTTCCTTTTGTCATGTCAATTTCAAGAAGGGTAATTCCCTGATCATAATGATAAATCTTAAAGTATTCCGCATAATCCAGTTGTGTCTCAGACTGATATTGCAATCCCATAATTTCAGGAGCTTTCTCATCTAGCTTCTTATTCGCATTTGCTCCTCCTAGTGTAGTTCCGTTTCCTGCTGCTGCCAGATAAACAAATATTGTATATTCTATCTCATGAGCGACTGACATCTTATCTGTCATACCAAGAATTTTATTATTCTGATTTAATGCAACTGGGATTGTAACTGTCGCTGTTCCGCCGCTTTTTGACGTATAATAAGTATTTCCATTTGCTTTTACATACTGATAATGGTCACTGTCAAACACCAGTGTTGCATATGCCTGACCATTTTTTATCGTAATCTTGTTACAATATATCTTAACCTTACCAGTTCCTCCGGACCATGTAAATCTGTCTGGTGTATACACTCCATCAGCTAAAGTCGTAGAACTGTTGACACGACCTGGAGAGCCTGATGTATCTGCCTCATATTTTGATTCATTTTCAGCTTTACCATCGTTTGGTTTTAAAACAGAACCCGAACCGCCAGTTCCTCCTGAAGGATTGGTGTTGCCGCCAGTAGTTCCACTATTGCCACCAGTTCCACCATTACCAGAATCTATGTCACTAATTTTTTTCACTGTCTCAGATTTGAATGTAAGTATTCTGTCATACCAGATTTTATTTTTTGTAGAGTATGCTGCTACATTAATTCCTTTATCTAATGCTTCTACCGGAACGGTATATGTATATTTTCCATTATTATCTGTTACAAACGGAATCCAGGATGATGAATCAGCTTTTGCTGCCTCTTCCTTTGTTCCCATATACAGATAGCCATATCCTGTACCGCTTAATGTCAACACTGCACTCATCTTACCATTTTTAGAAGTCAGTTTACAATCTACCACATTAAACATGGAAGAACTTGATGTTACATTATTTACTTTATATATTCCATTTTCCGGAACTACCACACCTGGATTCGGATCTGGTGTCGGGTCTGGATCCGGTGTCGGAAGTTCTCCTGTTTTCTCCAAAATACCATTGATATATGCTCTGGCATCACTAGTTGTCCATGTACCATCTTTTATATCTCGCACAGAATAGCTAAATTCTTTTCCAAGTTCTGTTACTGGAAGGGTAAATGTAAAACTTTTATATCCACTGGCAATATCAGAACGATCTTTTGCTTCAATAGCATTTGCCTCTTTTACTTCATTCGAATCCTGTGGATTTCCTATATAAAGTTTATCATATCTTGCTGCCTGTGCAACCCACGTAATCGTTGCCTGATCTCCATTAATTGAGACACTACTTTCTCTTTCAAAATTCAAGCCAATCATGTTTGTAGTCGGATAGGCAGAACCATATAAATTATATACTCCATTTTCTGTCGTATTTGCTTTATTTTCCAGATTTGGAATATTAATAAACAAGTCTCTTGCATAAGAGAACCATGTGTCATTTCCTGGTGTAACCGCAATATTCATTCCTTGTTTCTCTGCTGATACATCAAATGAAAATGTTGTCACATTTTTTTCTGAATTGTACGTTCCTTTATAAACAGGAGTTTTGTTAGTGTCAGCCTGTACACCAAGATAAAGCCTTGTCCACTTGCTTCCTTTCACACCTAAGGTCATATTAACCTTATCTCCTCGCAGTACAGCTTTGGATGATACAATTTCAAAATCACTATATGCAACACCAGTTCCTCCAACAATTGTTTTTACCTCATCTGAAACTGTTGGAAGACTCTCTATTCCTTCATTTGGAATATAAATCCAAAGATCCTGTCCATTATACCAAGTGCCATCTGATTTTCCTAATGAAATTGGAAGAACTTTTCCTTTGTCTGATGCCGGTACTTGAAATGTAAATGTATATCCACCATTCTCTAATACTGTTCCATCAGTCACAGGAGTCTTAATTACATCTTCTTTTTCACCCAAATAAATCTTATCGAATGATACATTCTGAGTTGAAATTGTAACTTTTAAATTTTCTCCATCCTCCTGAACTTTTGACTCTTTTACCGTAAACATTTTGAATGTGCTGCCATCACTTTTTACAACCTGTACCTGACTACTGGTCACTGCCGGTGCCGATGGATTTTCCACCTTTGCAATATTAGATGTTGCAGTTGTTCCATTAGAATCAGTAATTACACAACGATACTGTCCAACCTTGTCTGATGCCATCTCGAATGTATAAGTGGCATTCTTGGCACTGATGCCCTCGCAATCTATCCAACTTGTTCCATCCGCACTGTACTGCCACTGATAACTCAACTTTGCACTTTCTTCTCCATTGGCAATAACAGAAAGAGAAACCTGTGTATCATTCTTCGCAGCTACATCTTTCGGTTGTGACTGGATTACAATTTCTGTCTGCTTTTTAAAAGCATCTAAAGAAGGAATTGTTAATGCTAGTGCACTACTTGTACTAAATTTCTGCGTTCTTCCATTTCTCGGTACATAATGCACTTCTTTTCCTGCCATTGAGAGTGGTACTTCAAATGAAAATTTTTCTAAATTCTTTTCTGTATCTACTTCGCCCAATACCAATGGTTCCTTTGGCTCATCATTTTTATCACCAATATAGATAGCATCATATGAAAAGTTTCCACTGCTTGCAGGTTCTACCCAGATAGATATCTGAATCTTTTCTCCTACTACTTTTGCTTCGGATGCCCCAATGCTAAACATCGTATACGGCTGTCCTGGTTTCTTCGTATCATCACTGGCGTAGATAGCAGTAATCCCATTACTTGCGACATATCCTTCTTTTTCACTTACCTTTTGGAAAGTTATCTCTGATATGTCTGAAATTATTTCGGTACCAATATTATCCTTTACGATGCAACGATATTTTCCAGCAAGTTTTTCTTCCATTGTAAATGTATAGTTATCTGTACCAGCACTTAATTCTTTACAATTTGTCCAACTTTCTCCATCATCACTATACTGCCATTGGTATGACAACGTAGTCCCTTCTTCACCAAGTGCATCTATAAATAAAGAAATCTTGTCTCCTGCCTTTGCAACCGTCTTTTCTATTGGCTGTGACTGAATTGTTATAACCGTCTGTTTCTTAAAATCAGACAATGCTGGAAGTTTTAACGCAAGAGAACTAGTTGTGCTAAATTTCTGCGTTCTTCCATTTCTCGGTACATAATGCACTTCTTTTCCTGCCA
>OLNH01001335.1_pt1 | contig 13266 bp, 10 predicted proteins | sample 1643101 | NCBI WGS metagenome assembly OLNH01 (sample SAMEA3136758, study PRJEB25190) | human gut metagenome | biome: human gut; feature: human-associated habitat; material: faeces | place: Austria | collected 2013
TGGCGCTCATTAACATTCCGGTTATCCTGATTTTATCAGGGATTGCATTTAAAGCAATCCAAGATTATGAAGCACAGTTAAAACAAGGAATCAACCCGGTTTTTAAAAGTGCAGACATCGGTCTTCGTCAAAAAACAGATTTCTGGAGCTAATTTTAACAAAATCAAAAAGACAAAATCCTGTTCAATATATGAATATGAGCAGGATTTTTCTATTTACAACAATCTTTTTTACAATATTTCCTTTGATTATCCGGAAAATTTTTCACTGTAATGACTATTCATATCCTCCCAGTCCATGAACAATACATAAAATACTTTGCCATATTGCTGGCTCTCAACAATTCTCCCATGGTCAAGCACAGGCAGATACGCTCCATCCGCTCTTCGTAAATGAAAGTGGATATAATCATTTTCATTGCCATTATCAATCTGTTTCCAAATGCTTGCTTCTATCTTCTTCTGCTCATCTTCGCGTATCAGGTTGCGGAAACTTTTCTTTGTAAGTCTGAATAGTTCATCCATATCTTTATATCCGGCCATATGAAGAAACTCCTGATTTGCATAAAAGAGTTCGTCATCTTCTTTGTCTGCTCTGTATATGATAAATGCTCCTGGAAGGTTCTCGGAGATATCCTTGAATGCAAATCCAAGTTGTTTACGAGCCATTAATTCAAGCCCTTCCTTATAAGCCATACAGCCATTTTTCCCATGAAGTTTTATTTCGTAAAGGGCTGCATCTGCACAGCGCATAAGCTGTGAACGATTAGACGCAAATGTCGGATATTCCGCATATCCAAGAGAAATATAAAATTGATGTTCTTTTCCCTTGTATGAAAATGTCTTTGGAGCCATAGTGAATTGCTGTAGCTTCTCTTTTACATCATCGTAGGAATAATCTTTTAAAAGAATAACGAACTCATCGCCGCCGTTTCTTCCTAATAACGCACCAGACGGGAAAAAAGCTTTCATACTGTCTGCCAGACTCTTTAATGCATTGTCTCCACAGACATGCCCATAGATATCATTAACAAACTTAAAATCATCAATATCAAGGAGTACAGCCACAAATTTTGCTTCCGGATTTTTAGTAATCATCTGTTCTGCCAGTTCATCGAATCCATAGCGGTTGTAAATACCTGTAAGAGAATCTGTGTACGCCAGTATTTGAAATTTGTTTTTATTTTCTTTTGATACCAGCCATACCCGGGTAAGAACTGCCAAAAGCAAGGTAATCGCAATAAAGAAAACACCGATTACTGCTATTAATGTATTGTTTCCCCAGCCATTTTCAGGCGTTACTTCAAACTTCCAGTTCTCCTCTCCTATCGTAAAGTCATAGGAAACCGGATTCGTTAACTGACGATCTGACTGATAAACAACTTTATAATTATCACTCCATGGATTATCCGTTTTTGAAAGACTATATTCATATCCAAACTTCGAAAGTGCACTTGTTGCGTCTGAAAAAATTTCCGGAACACGAAGGATAACAATGGTAAATCCCCAAAAATATTCCTGTCCGTTTTCATCTTTCAGATAAATAGGATTGCGGACAGCAATTCCATATCCCCCCTGTTTCAATTCAAAAGGCCCCTGTGTAACGATTGTATGATGATCTCTTGCATATATGGAAATTCCACCACGGTCTTTATCATGAATCAGATCAATCTTACCTGTCTCATTTCCCTCGGCCGGATAAATATCCGTTACAATGCCAGCCGGAGCAAGCTGTACGCTTTCAACAGAATCCGACATAATATTTTCTGCAATTGTGTCAAATTGATTGATTTCTCCATTTTCACTGATCAAAAGCTGTTTCAGAACATCTGTAATCTCTATTCCATTTGTAATCTCATTCTTTATACGTTCCCCATAGGTTGTTGCATTTAATTGTGCTGTTGTGCGGCTCTGCTCTTTTTCATGGGTATCTGTTTTGTAAACAACTAAACTAACAAGGCATATGCCCAGTAAAAAAACGATAAGAGGAACAAGCGTTTTTTTCTTCACCTGATTTTACCTCGTTTTATCTATCTGATGTTTTTATAATAAAGCATTATATCACAGAAGTTAAAAATTTGAATAGATTTTGCCAAAAAGTTATAGGACGTTTTTCCATTGTACTGATAACGTTTTCCTTGCGTACAATGGAAATGTTGGTGTAAAATGCAATTAGTTCTTAACGTAATTTTAAATTATTGAAGATAGCGATGAATTAAATGCTGAAATTGCGATGGAGCTATGAAAAGAAGAGGGCTTTCTGATCGACTGGGTCAAAGACGGTCAGGAATGTTTTGATAAACTGGAAGAATCGGATGAAGGATACTATGATCTGATTCTTATGGATATTCAGATGCCAATCTTGAATGGCTATGATACAACCGCAAAGATTCTTCCTTTTCTTCTCTCCTGTTAGTTTTCCACGTTATAGTCTCTGATTCATGTATTTTTCCACATTATCATCAAGAGTTATCCCACTCAATTAATTTCATAATTTTTTTCACAGCATTTACCACCTTTGATGACAAATACATTTTCTGCAATTTTCTCTTAGAATACGCCCATATTGGACTATTCCTTGTATTATCCACTAATAAATCCGTAAAATATCTCTCCCAGCTTACATATTTCTTACTGTCTACATAATCTTCCGGTTGTTTGAGAATAACATTCACATTTAATTCAGGCACTACATTTGCTTTAAGCAGAAGCACATTTTATACCTTTTTAAAATAAACATTTGTATTGTAAATACATTTTGGCTCATCACCATATACAATAGTAAGCATAAAACTCCCCCTATCGTTATTTTTAATATAACCTTTTTCCCTGTAAGTCACTTTGTTATTATTATATATGATTTTCTGCCCTTTTTCCACTTCATCCAGGATTTCTGAAAAGTTTTCCACATTAAAGTAGCCATTATAATTATCCTTAATTATAATGGCTACTTTATATTAAATTTCATTATATTCATATTTTTTATTATCGGAGGTTTCTGTTGATCTTGTTCCCTGCCTGTTTTCCTTTCTTTTAGAACTATAACATGTAATTCAAAGTCGCCGATTTACGCTTCATTGATTTGATTTATATAACCCTCATCTTCTATATTGAAGTTCCTTACTATTCCCTATCTATAACTTTCTCATAGTAGTTATCGCTATCATTCTCTTCCATGAGATTCTTCAATATACTCTACGACCATCCAGCTATTCCGTCTATAGCATCTCTTCTTTATAGAACTCATTTTTTATATAAATCTCGATTAGTTCGATGTTTCTTTACACATCTTCTAATTCCTTGAATTACTGCGGTATCTTTATCCTCAATATGTTCTGCAAATGTTTTCTCTTTTATACCGGTTATCTTTTCTTCTCCGATTTATCTTTTTTATTCAATCTTCTTACCGGATTTTTATGATCTATGGTTAAGGCTTATTCTGTGGGAACTTCCATTTGCCATACCACCAACATATTGACTATTTATAGATTCTGAATTGTCCAACGGTTTAAGCCTCCTTCCTTTCTATTTCGTTCGTCCCTTTCTCGTCAGGACTTCTATCGATGATTCCTAAGGAATTATTCTATCAAATCTTCTTATACGAATTTCGATTTAACCTTTTGGGTTATTTTAGGTTATTCTATCTTAATCTAAAATTTGTTGATTTAATTTTCGATTTAATCTTTTCATTAAATTTTTTTACTGAACTTTTTTGGTTCTTCTTTATCATTTAATTTTTTTGATCATATCTTATATTAAATCTTTTTTGATTTGATATTTTGTTTTCCTTTGGATTGACTATATAATACCATCTAGGTTTTGTTTTGTCAATACTATTTATGATATTTATTTTAATTAATTTATAATTGTATTATTTATATATAATATTCTGTATATTTTTATTTTATCAAGTTGTTTTCTGATGATATTTCATGATTTTAGTGTGTGATACATAACCGTCTAATACACAAGAGAGCAGGTAATCCCCTGCTCTCTTGTTATCTTACATTTTCAGTCTTATAATCATCTTATAGTCAGATACTAATAATTAATATAGCCCTGAAGCCACATATTCGCCTTAAATCTACGTCCTACTGCCGGTTCCCCAAGAAGTCCCTGTCTCGGCACGCAAACGTCAAATACGAGGCCATTTACGTCTAATTTCATCACGTAAACATTTTCCCCAGTATACTCATTCACGATTTCATGGAGTTCCTGGATCTCACCTAATATGGAATATCGGTCACACTCCACACTATACGGCATAATGTATGTATCCACAATGCTGAATACGTCTTCCGTCACCAGTCGCCTTGACACCTTTGAGTAAGTATCAATGTCTTCCAGTGTGAGCGTCTCGATTGCATTGGGATCTCCGGATTTTGCGGCAGAGAGAAGCTGCATGCGGTTATACACCTCTTCTCTCTGTCGTTCTTTTTGTGAATGATCTTTCTTTACCGGCAGCAATATAGTCCCTGTCTCGCATAATCCTGCAAGCGTTACAGATGTATAGTTCATCTTGTTACCGCTCAATTGCTTTTCCTTCAAATACTGTGGCACATTTTGCAGATAAAATATAATTGTAATTCCGATTTTTGCATCTTCACAGATTCCTACATAGGCCTCTCTGTCCATTCTGCGCTCAATCGTGATATCTGCATAGGACGTGATTCCTGTTCCAAGAAAATATGGATAATAATATCTTTTCGTAAAGTTATCCACAGAATCCATGTCTCCGCACAGACATATCCCCATTCCAGGTCCGAATTCCTTCTGATATTCACAAAAATCTAATTCTTCGTCCTGATATACAAGCTCATGACACGTATATTGCTGTTCTACTTTATCCAGTATCTCATATAATTCTTTTTTTGACTTCATGCTGCCAAATCCTATGGCATTCAGATATTGATGCATTTTTATTTCCTTTTGATTTCAGTCATACCACCCATATATGGACGAAGTACCTTTGGGATTCTTACAGAACCATCTGCCTGAAGATTGTTTTCCAGAAATGCAATCAGCATTCTTGGTGGTGCTACTACAGTATTATTCAGTGTGTTTGCAAAATATTTGTTTCCATCAGCGTCTTTTACACGGATTCCAAGTCTTCTTGCCTGAGCATCTCCAAGGTTAGAGCAGCTTCCGACCTCGAAGTATTTCTTCTGTCTTGGTGACCATGCCTCAACGTCACAGGATTTTACTTTCAGATCTGCCAGATCTCCGGAGCAGCACTCAAGTGTACGGACCGGGATATCCATAGAACGGAACAGATCTACTGTGTTCTGCCATAATTTGTCATACCACATCTTGCTCTCTTCCGGTTTACATACAACGATCATTTCCTGTTTCTCAAACTGGTGGATACGGTATACTCCTCTTTCCTCGATACCATGTGCTCCTTTTTCTTTACGGAAACATGGAGAATAACTTGTAAGTGTCTGTGGAAGCTGATCCTCTGTCAGCATTGTATCGATGAATTTACCGATCATGGAATGCTCACTTGTACCGATCAGGTACAGGTCTTCACCCTCTATTTTGTACATCATGGCATCCATCTCTGCAAAGCTCATAACTCCTGTTACTACATTACTTCTGATCATAAATGGAGGAATGCAGTAAGTAAATCCTCTGTCGATCATGAAATCTCTTGCATAAGAAATAACTGCAGAGTGAAGTCTTGCAATATCTCCCATAAGGTAATAGAATCCATTTCCGGCTACTTTTCCGGCACTTTCAAGGTCGATTCCATTAAAGCTTTCCATAATATCTGTATGATATGGAATTTCGTAATCAGGTACGACCGGCTCACCGAATTTTTCAATTTCAACGTTCTCGCTGTCGTCTTTTCCAATTGGTACAGAAGGATCGATAATATTTGGAATAATCATCATATTCTGTTTGATTTTAGCTTCTACTTCTTTTTCTTCTTTAGATAAAGCCTCTACTCGTTCTGCATTTTCCTGAACTTTTTTCTTTAACTCTTCTGCTCCTTCTTTCTTTCCCTGTGCCATACATGCACCAATCTGTTTGGAAATCTGATTCTTATCAGCACGAAGAGCCTCTACTTCCTGTTTAATCTCACGGTTTCTCTGGTCCAATTCGATAACTTCATCAACCAGTGGAAGCTTATCATCCTGGAATTTATTTTTGATATTCTGTTTTACGACCTCCGGGTTATTTCTGACAAATTTGATATCTAACATCTCTCATATCCTCCTTATTTTTCAATAATCTCGCTTTTTTCAATCTTTTCTATATCATGGAAGATGGCTTTATCCAGTGCCTCTGCCTCTTCCTCAGCAAGCTCTACATAGCTTTCACCTTTTACGATTTCTTTCACATAAGTGTAACATCCTTCACGACTGTGCATTGCATTGATGATCCAGCCGCTGTCATTTCCATCCAGCATAGCAAGTGCAAAACTCAGTTTTCCACCCATCTCGTTAAATGCATCGTATTTTACAATTCCGACTTTCTGGTAATTTGTCTCTAATTTACGGTTTAACTCACGGATTTCTGTTCTGTTCTGCTTTGTAAACTTAAGAACCGCCTCTGCTTCCTCGAATTTATCTTTCAGACTCTGCTCAAGGGATTTTCCATCTTTCCCTTTCATAAATGTTGCATAGCTGTTTTTCAAACGATTGTATTTCATGGTTACATTTACATATAGTATAAACAAAACTACGAATAGAATCAGCATAAACAGGAAAATAAATGCTGGATCTATCCCTAGTGCATTCAGTATCTTGCTTTCCATATTATTCTTCCTTTCCAATGCTCATAATCATATCGAACATTCGTTCTAATTCCTCATCAGAATAGTATTCTATCTCTATTTTACCTTTTCCATTCCCTTTAGATGCTATACTAACTTTTGTACCCATAACTTCTTTCATTTTATTCGCAAGGTCTTTATAAATGAAATCATTTACGGTCTTTACTTTTTCTTTTGGCTTTTTCGGATTTTTAATTTCTTTTACAAGCTTTTCTGTATCACGTACACTTAATTTTTCATCAAATATCCGGTTTGCCAGATTATACTGTTCGTCCTTATCGTCAATTGCAAGTAATGCTCTTGCATGTCCGGTCGAGATCATGTCATCAATAATCATTTGCTGAACACGCTCGTCCAATTTCAGAAGTCGCATAGAGTTTGTGACTGCAGTTCTGCTTTTTGATACACGCTCGGCCACTTCATCCTGTTTCAGATCAAATTCTTCCAACAATCTCTTAAATGCCATTGCTTCTTCAATTGGATTTAAGTTTTCTCTCTGGATATTTTCAATTAAACCGATTTCTACTATTTCCTGTTCTGTATACTCTTTTACAATAACAGGGACTTCTTTGACTCCGGCCTGTTTGGCAGCTCTCCAACGTCTCTCTCCTGCAATAATCTCATAATAATCTTTATTCTTTCTTACAAGAAGCGGTTGCAGTACTCCGAATTGTTTGATTGAATCTGCCAGTTCAAGAATTGCATCTTCATCAAACTTTTTACGCGGTTGATCTCGATTCGGCTCAACCATATTAATTTTCATCATTTGAATACCCGAACCTGACTCAGACTCCCTCTTTTCTTCAGCCGACTCTTTTGCTAATGGCTTATTTGATTTCTCAGGAATCAGACTATCAAGTCCTTTTCCCAATCCTTTTTTCTTAACAGCCATGGGAACCTCCTTATTTTTTATTCTTCTCTTTCGATAACCTCATCAGCCAATCTCATATAGCTTTCTGCTCCTGTTGATTTTGGATCATACTTATTAATTGGCAATCCGTAACTTGGTGCCTCTGCCAGTCGAATATTTCTAGGAATTATAGTTTTATATATATTCTGTTGCAGATTGTCTTTTACATTCTCAACTACCTGAAGAGACAGATTCGTTCTGGCATCATACATTGTAAATACGACACCTTCTATTTCCAATTTTGAATTCAATCTGTCTTTTACTAATTCAACTGTATGTATTAACTGGCTGAGTCCTTCCAATGCATAGTACTCACACTGAATCGGTACAATAACAGAGTCTGCCGTAGTCATAGCATTAATCGTCAGCATACTCAAAGATGGTGGACAGTCTATAATTACAAAATCATACTGATCTTTTACCTGATCAATTGCATTTCTAAGAATATATTCTTTATCATCTACACCAATCAATTCAATTTCTGCTGCTGACAAATCAATACTGGTCGGAATAATATCAAGATTTTCAAGAACTTCTTTATTAATTACTTCTTTGATATCAACTTCTCCAATAATCAATTCATAAATAGACTTTTCCACAGAATCTTTATCTACACCCAGACCACTGGTGAGATTTCCCTGTGGATCCATATCAACAGCAAGAACCTTTTTCCCTTTTTCAGCAAGGCAAGCTGCAAGGTTGATAGATGTGGTAGTCTTACCAACTCCGCCTTTCTGATTAGCTACGGCAATAATTCTCCCCATATTATTAATTCACCTTTCATTCTACATTTCGTTACAAGTTATAGTATACCACAAATGTTTCACGTGAAACATAGTTTTTTGTCTAAATTTGTGAAAATAAGGATATAAGATTCAAGAATGCCTCGGCATTCTTACTGCGAGGTGCGCGTCATGCAATTACATGACATACTTCTGCTACGCTCCCATTACTTTTATTCTTGTGTCGAGAGTAACGAATCTGTGCTTTACTCTTTTTAATGTTTCACGTGAAACATATTATATATGTAAGAGCAGTGGCTGAAATATAATAGAAAAAGGACTTTTTCAAGCATAGGTTGTTTTTCAATTCATTGCGAGTATAGTTTTATATCAAAAATTACTGTTTGAGTCTCGTAGAGACGAGTTTAATTTTTGATATAATCATATACGACGCAGCAATGAATTGAAATGACCTGTTTGAGAAAGTCCTTTTTCTATTTACTATTACTATTATACTTTTATATAATGTTTCACGTGAAACATCTCAATCTTATAATGGTTCTTTCGCCGGCAAACCTGCTTTTCGTGGATATTTCTTTGCAGTATTCTTGTTCTTCTTTATTTTTACAAATGATCTTCCGATATCTGTATCTGGCAACTGGAATTTTACCACTTCTTCGATTTTTCCACCTAATATCTGTACTGCTTTTTTTGAGTTGTTTAACTCTTCATCAATTTCTCCGGATTTATAAGGCATAAAACATCCACCTACTTTTACATAAGGAAGACAATATTCTGATAAAGTCGCCAGATTTGCTACTGCACGGGAAACACACAGATCATATTGTTCACGGTAATCTTCTTTCTTCGAAAAGTCCTCTGCTCTTCCGTGTATTGTTTCTATATTTTCCAGCTCAAGTTCATCTATAACAGCATTTAAGAACTTAATTCGCTTGTTCAATGAATCTAATAATGTGATTTTTATCTCTGGGAATACTATTTTTAGTGGAATACCCGGAAATCCTGCTCCAGTTCCTACGTCAATAATAGACGTTACATTATCAAATCCATTTACTTTCACAATAGACAAGCTATCCACAAAATGTTTCATAACTACTTCATCATATTCTGTAATTCCTGTGAGGTTCATGACCTTATTCCACTCTACAAGCATTTCATAGAATTTGATGAACTGAGATACCTGTTTATCTGTAAGTTCTACAGATATCATTTTCATATTTTCGATTAATCTCTGTTCTTTATTTTTCATATCTGTTCCTAACTATTTTCATTCTTCTATATTTTTCTATTTATCCATATTAATTCAGTTCTTCATATATTAATTTAAAAATATTCTCAGCATTCTTTTTGCAAAATACGCACATTCAAGAATCTCGAATTATTTTATCTGCCGCCTAGATATACAAGTAATACAGATATATCTGCAGGTGATACTCCGGAAATTCTAGAAGCTTGTCCAATAGAAACCGGACGGAATTCCTTTAATTTTTGAACTGCTTCGATTCTAAGACTCTTCACCTGATCATAATCTATATTTTCTGGTATTTTCTTATTTTCAAGTTTTTTGAACTGTTCTACCTGTTTTTTCTGGCGTTTAATATATCCATCATATTTAATTGATATATTTACCTGCTCAGAGACTTCTTCTGACAAATCTTTTGGAAATTCCGGTCTTGCCTCATCGATTGTAGCAAGTACCTGATAAGTTAATTCCGGTCTTCTGATAAGTTCTGCCAGTGAAATTCCGGAATTTAGCGGCGTGCTTTGGTACTGCGCAAGTAAATTCTGAACCTTTTCACTTGTTCCTACATGCACATGCTCTACACGTGATACTTCTTCTTCAATCAATTTTTCTTTTAATTTTAAACGGTCATATCTATCCTGTGAAATTAATCCAATCTCGTATCCTATCTCCGTCAGTCTTTGATCTGCATTATCTTGTCTTAGAAGTAACCGGTATTCCGCTCTGGATGTCATCATACGATATGGTTCATGACTTTCTTTTGTCACCAGATCATCAATCAAAACGCCAATATATGCCTGAGATCGATCCAGTACAACTGCTTCTTTTTTCTGAAGCTTTCTTGCTGCATTGATACCTGCAATCAATCCCTGGCATGCAGCTTCTTCATAACCGGAACTTCCATTGAACTGTCCTCCGCTAAATAACCCTTCAATCTCTCTGAATTCCAATGATGGCTTTAACTGTCTTGCATCTATACAATCGTACTCAATTGCATATGCATTTCTTACAATCTTGGCATGTTCCAGACCTGCAACAGATCTATACATATCATACTGGACATCCTCCGGTAAAGAACTGGACATACCTCCGATGTACATTTCATTTGTATCAATTCCTTCAGGCTCTATAAATACCTGATGTCTGTTCTTGTCCGCAAATCTTACTACTTTATCCTCAATAGATGGACAATATCTCGGTCCTGTTCCTTCTATCATTCCGGAATATAATGGAGAACGATCCAGATTATTACGGATAATCTCATGTGTCTTTTCGTTAGTATAGGTTAACCAGCATGGCACCTGGTCAATCTGAATATCATCCGGATTAGTGGTAAATGAAAATGGTGTGATTCTTTCATCACCATACTGCGCTTCCATTTTACTGAAATCTATAGATTTTTTATCGATTCTTGCCGGAGTTCCCGTCTTAAAACGGTACATGTTAATTCCAAGATTCTTCAGACATTCTGTCAGATGATTTGCAGCCTGCAAACCATTCGGACCGGTTGCATTACTGACCTCACCATATACGCATCTCGCACGGAGATATGTTCCGGTACACAATACGACTGCTTTTACTCGATATATACCCCCAGAGAGTATCTGAACACCAATAACTTTTTTCTTCCCACTTTCACAGACTTCTTCAGTCAGGATATTTATCACTTCCGTTTGTCTGACATCCAGATTTTCCTGGTTTTCCAGCACTCTCCTCATTGTTCTGCTGTACTGTTCCTTATCTGCCTGGACACGCAGCGAATGTACTGCCGGTCCTTTTGATTGATTCAACATCTTTGACTGAATAAATGTCTTATCAATGACCTTGCCCATCTCACCGCCAAGAGCGTCAACTTCTTTGACAAGATGTCCTTTTGAACTTCCTCCAATATTCGGATTACAAGGCATCATGGCAATACTCTCCACGCTGACGGTAAATACTACTGTCTTAAATCCCATTCTTGCAGCCGCCAGAGCTGCCTCACAGCCTGCATGTCCTGCTCCAATTACTGCAATATCATATTCGTCTTTATTTTCCCATACAGAATTTGCTGAATATTTCATTGACCAAATCTTCTCCTATCGTCTCTCCGGTTATACTTCCAAGTTCTTCGTAGGCATCCATCAGATCAATAGAATAAAAATCTTCCGGCATACCCATATCTATGCTTTCTTTTACCTTTTTTAATGCCTCATAAGCATTGTTCAATGCTGTTTTATGTCGCACATTTGTAATATAAATTTCATCGTTAAAAGATATTTTCCCTTCAAAAAACATCTCTTTCAATGTCTGTTCCAATTCACCGATCCCCTGCCCGTTTTTCGCAGATATCTCTATAATTGCAGGAAAAATATCACAACTTTCTAACTGATTAATCTCGGAATATTTCTTCTTTATCTCGTCTTTTCCAAGAATTATATTAAGATCCGCTTTATTTAACAGAATAATAGCTTTTCTACCATAGATCATACGCATAATATCATCGTCATTCTCATCCAGTGGCGCTGATGCATCAATGACATACATGATAAGGTCGGCATCCTTTGCATTTTCTTTTGCACGGTCTACACCAATCTTCTCTACCACATCCTCGGTATCACGGATTCCTGCTGTGTCTACGATATTTAATGAGATTCCCTGCAGATTCATATGCTCTTCCAGTACATCTCTCGTTGTTCCGGCAATCTCAGTTACAATTGCACGCTCTTCACCTAATAACACATTTAACAGGGAAGATTTTCCGGCATTTGGCTTTCCTACGATGACTGTCTTAATTCCTTCTTTGATCATTCTTCCATCATCACAAGTGGATAATAAATGTTTCAAGCTCTTCATATGATCTTCCACGACAACTTCAAGCTTCTCGCCATAACCGTCCACACTGATGTGTTCCGGATCGTCCAGTGCTGTCTCGATAAATGCTGTATGATACAGAATTTCTTCACGTATTTTTTGGATCTCTTTCTTAATATTCCCCTTCAACTGGCTGACGGAACTTCGAAGTGCATACTCATTTTTTGAGGAAATGAGATCTCCTACCGCCTCTGCCTGGGACAGATCCATCTTTCCATTTAAAAATGCGCGCTTTGTAAATTCGCCTGGATCTGCAGGTCTTGCGCCATATTTTATCACCGTCTCCAAAATTCTTCGCACAACATACACACCACCATGGCAATTGATTTCCACAGTATCTTCTCCTGTATAGCTGTGCGGTCCACGCATCAGCATCACAAGCACTTCATCAATCGTATCTTCTCCGTCTACAATATACCCGTAGTGAATGGTATGCGTAGGCTGTTTTGACAGCTTTTTTTCATTTTTCCCTTTATATATGCGCTCTGCAATCTCGACAGCTTCTTCTCCACTCATTCTGACAATTCCAATTCCGGAATTACTCATGGCGGTAGATATGGCTGCGATTGTGCCAGACTTATTTCTCATTCTATATCCTCCCTGTTATTTTCACCTGTACACATGATGCCTTACGAACTGCTTCGTGCTGTGCACTCTCGCACTTCTTTACCTCATTAAAGAATGACTCGGCATTCTTGCTGCGAGGTGCGCGTCATGCAATTGCATGACATACTTCTACT
>OLNH01001339.1_pt1 | contig 13151 bp, 10 predicted proteins | sample 1643101 | NCBI WGS metagenome assembly OLNH01 (sample SAMEA3136758, study PRJEB25190) | human gut metagenome | biome: human gut; feature: human-associated habitat; material: faeces | place: Austria | collected 2013
AGGGTGCGGAGCTGAGGAAACGCGAAGCGTTTTCCAGCGCAGCACGCAAGGAGCGGAGCGACGCAGCGGGGCGCGGCCGCCGGAAGGCGGACGCGGAATCCCTCCGTCTCATATCAACAACGGGCTCTCCGTATCTCAACCGGCACTTGGGGACGTTCCCAAAGTGCCGGCACTAAAGGAACGCCACCAAGTGCCGGCTCATCCACCCTCAAAAGACAGACGCCCCAAGCCCGAAAGGACCAAGAGCGCCTTACATCTAGAAAATATCAGCCCCGCTCCGAAAAGCGAGCCGTCATCTACAAAATGGCGCGTGGCCCCGGCGGGCCGGGCATTAAGTTTGTCGCGAGTTCCGCACGCAAAGAAGGCCACTTAATGTGGCCTTCTTCTTGCGCAGGACTGTAGAGCAGCAAACTTAATGCCCGGCCCGCCGGGGCCACGCGTCCCTAATTGTTCAGCATGCGGTCGAAGCTTCCCGAGTCGCCATCCCGATAGTCGGCGGTCATCAGAATCTCCTGCGGAATGCGACCTCCCTCGCGCAGCACATTGCGGAACTGCACGCGCGTGACCATAGGCAGATCCTTGATCGTCGCCGCCAAATTCTGCGGCACACCCTGATTGGCAGCCGCAGGCTCGCACTCGCCGCCAGCTTTCACGCGACGCTTGTGCTCGGCGAGCATGGCACGATACATGCCGGCATGCAAGCGAATCTCAACCACATTGGCATTGCGGGCCTGCTCGACGATGCGCGCACCCTCTCGGTCGATATCGCCCACGTAGTAGACATAGTTAAAGCGATAGCCGATCTCGGCCAGATAATCATCCAGTGCGTGCGAGACGCTCGCCTTGCAGCCGCCGCCAAAGATCACGCCACCCACCTTGGTGCCAAAGAGCTTAGCGTGCTTGCGGCCGCGCAGGAGCTTGACGATCTCGTCATAGGTGTCTAGGTTCTCGACCATAATGAACGGCTTGTCGGCGCCCAGCGTAAAGAAGCCCGTAAAGTGCACGGGGCGGTTGGGGGCGACCTTAATCGCCTGCATGCTGATGCCCTTTTCGGCCATACGCCTCATCAGGCGCTCGCCGTGTTTACCGTCAAAGGCCTTCTCATCGTTAAAAATCTGGTAGGCGCGCTGGCGACGCGAAGCGACCGGCGTGTCGGCACCGCGATTCTGCTCAATCCAAGCCTGGATGATCGCAATCTCCTCGGCAATCTTGCGGTTGGACATCTCGTTGTGCTGAGTGCGCTGCGAAACCTTTTTGCCGTCCTTGCCCTCAACCTTAACGATTTGAGTCTGTTGCTCCTTAATCTTGGAGAGTGCAGCAGGTGTGGGAACGACCTTGAGCAGCTGCCTGCCCAGGACACGGGCCAGAGCAAACGCCGAAACCTCGCCATGAGCGGGCGGCTCAGGCTGCTGGGCGGTCGCATCGTTTGCAGTCGGTTTGGGCTGCGTCTGGGATTTGCACTTGGAATCTGTCCGAGTATTGCGCTCTTGCTTTGGCGCGGACGAGCCCTTTTGCGAACGCTCAGGCTTGCCCCCCTTTACTGGCTGGCGCTTGGGCTGCTCCGCCGGGATCTCAGCCTTCGCATCCTTGTTTTGCCCCGCTGCCTGCTCGGCCACGGATTCGGTATTTGAGCCACGGCCGCCACGGTGACGACGACGGCGAGGCTTGCTCGAAGCGCTCTCCTCCGCTTTCTCGCCCGCTTTCTCGCCCGCAGACTGCTGGCCTCGGGGCTCGACATCGCCCGTAGGCCGCGGCTCAACAGGCTTCTGCTCACGGACCATCGGCTCGGCAGCCTTCTCAGCCTTCTCCGCTGGTGCAGCGGGAGCCTGGTCGGTCTTTTCTTGACGCCTTGCGGGATACGCACGACCCATAAAGCCGCGTCCGGGACGGCATGAACCCGGAGCCTTCTTGACGGGCTCCTCGGGTGCACCAGCAGCCTCGACGGACTCCTGAACGTCGCACACAACACCTCCCTGCTCGGTCTTAAAGTGAGCACCGCGGCGACGCTTGGGCTCCTGGACCTCAGCGGCGCACTGCGGCTCGGTAACAGCCTCATCCTCGACGGGCTCGACATCCGTCGCATCCTTTTGAGCCACAGCGCGACGGAAGCGCTCCTGCTGGGCACGGCGCTGCGCATCGCGCTTGCCGCCCCCGCCAAAACCGCCGCGGCCCGCCTTGGCCGTAAAGGCGCGAACGACGCTCTCGTCAAGCAGCTCATCGGTGTCGACGTTCTCGCGCGGAGCCGTTTCCACCGCAACAGGCGCCTCGACAACTTCCTCGACGGCCTCTTCGGCAGCCTCGGCAGGCTGCTCCTGGACATCGCGAATCTCGGCATTAATGGTATAGAACGCTGGGCGCCCGTTAACGCCGCTGCCCTCGATCTTGGTAACGATCTTTGCCGCGATAAGTTCATCGCGCATCGCCTTGGTGTCACATTCCTTATCGACGGAACGGAAAATCTGTGCCAGCGCGCTCGACTTGATCTTGAGCGCCTTGCGGCAGAGCAGGTCGTAGGCAACCAGCTTGGCACGCTCGGCAGAAAGCGACGTCTGGCTGCTCAGACGCTCAGCCAGGGCATCGACGTTGTTTTGGTTATCGGAATATACCGTCTTGGCCACGGGGCCCCTTTCATATGCACACATATATGTCTATATGGTACAACGCACGCCCCTATCCACGCAAAACATCTGCGAGAACACCCGGGCACACTAGCTTTTGCATGGAAAAAGGCCGAGCCCGCGCAGTTGCGGACCCGGCCTTTCCGAGTCATATAGATGTGACGTTCAATCCCTTAGGTCGATTAGGCCTTGGCGGCCTCGGCGCCTGCGGGAGCCTCGACAGCAGCAGCGCGACCATACTCGGCCTTGCCCATCTCGGACCACTCGGGCTCCTCGTCGGGCATGGAACCGGCCTCCTTGCCGAAGAGCTCCTTGAGGCAGTTGACGGCAACGATGAGGCCCAGGACCATCAGCAGGACGGCAAAGACGAGCTGCAGGCCCTTGGTGGCGGCGACGGAGACTGCGGCCGTGGTGGCGGTAGCCGGGATGGTACCGAAGAAGCCGTAGGCCTGGACGGCGGTCATGCAGCCCATAGCGCTCTGGACCAGCGAGGTGAAGGTGCAGCAGAGCAGGAAGGCGACGGGCACGTAGAGCATCCAGCCCTTGCGACCGGTGCACTTGCAGAACACGGCAAGGGTGATCATGGTCATACCGCCGAGCAGCTGGTTGGAAGCACCAAAGAGCGGCCAGATGTTGGCATAGCCACCAAAGGCGAGGGCGAGGCCGGGGAGCAGGGTGACAACCGTGGCGAACCAGGGGTTGCCGAGGACCTTCATGTAGCCGGCCTTGGACTCGATGGCCAGGGCGTCGTTGGTCTGGGCAAAGAACTCGGAGAACGAGGTGCGGGCGATGCGGGCGACGGCGTCGAGCGAGGTCAGGGCCAGAGCGGAGACGTTCATGGTCATAAAGACGGTAGCGAGCGTGCCGTCAACACCGAAGGCCTGCATACCGCGGGAGATGCCAGCAGCGAAGATCTGGAACGGGGTGGAAGCGACGCCAGCGTTGAGGGCGCCGGTACCGGCAGTGTTCATGTCGGAGAACATGATGCCAGCGACGATGATGGCGAGGATGCCAACGAAGGACTCGACGATCATGGCGCCATAACCGACCTTGACGGCGTCCTGCTCCTTCTCGACCTGCTTGGAAGAGGTGCCCGAAGAAACGAGGCTGTGGAAACCGGAGAGAGCGCCGCAGGCAACGGAGACAAACAGGACCGGGAACATCATGCCCGAGGCATTGCTAAAGCCGGTGAAAACCGGAGCGGTGATGGTGGCCTGGCCGTTAACGCCCAGGACGACGATGCCGAGGACAGCGCAGACAATCATGACGATCATCATGATGGAAGTGAGGTAGTCGCGAGGGGTCTTGAGCATCTGGATGGGCATGGCACCGGCAAAGACCAGGTAGACCATGACGACGGCGAACCACTGGAACTTGTCCAGGTAAACCGGGAACTGCATACCGACGGCGAACATGAGGACCATGAGCACCACGCCGGTGACGAACTCGGCAGCGCCGGTGAGGTTGAACTTCTTCTGAGCCCAACCAAAGGCCATGGCGACGAAGGTGAACAGGATGGAGATGGTGCCAGCGCAGCCAGCGGCATAGGACTTGGTGAAGTCGATGGCACCGGTGGCAGCGCCAGAGGCGTCAACGACCGGGGTGAACATGAACGTCTTGCAGACCATGTCGGTAAAAGCGGCGATGACGATGATGCAGAACAGCCAGCAGAACAGCAGGAACAGGCGACGGCCGGTCTTGCCGATGTACTTCTCGATGAGCTGAGCCAAGGACTTGCCGTTGTTCTTCATCGAAGCGTACAGGGCGCCAAAGTCGTGAACGGCGCCAAAGAAGATGCCGCCGACGAGGACCCAGAGCACGACGGGCAGCCAGCCGAAGGCCATGGCGACGATCGTACCCGTAACAGGGCCAGCACCGCAGATCGAGCTGAACTGATGCGAGAACGCGGTGAAGGCGGAGACGGGCGAGAAGCTCTTGCCGTCCTTCATGCGCTTGGCAGGCGTGAGGGCCTCTTTATCAACGCCCCACTTGTTAGCCAGCCAGCGGCCGTAACCCAGATAGCCGCAGGCGAGCACCGCCGCGGCCACAACCATGAGCAAAACTCCGTTCATTACATTTCCTCCTCTAAAAAGAACTTCCTAGACATAAAAAATGAGGGCCGTCGGTTGCGCTCGACGGCCCTCATCTTCATCAGCCGCCCGTTATCGTACGGGCTAGCTGTATGTGCTAACCCGCATCAGATAATTACTACGCTGATAATGTTTAGCTGATGCGTGAACATGTCTAAGAAATCCTCTTCAATCATGATGCGAACGATCCGTGCGTGTTCACATCCCCCAGTGAATGAAAAGGAGTATGAAACTTTAGTTGCCTAAAGTCAACGCAAATATGTAATGAATTTTCAAATTAATTTGAATTTCTCGGTATAAAACGTCACTGACCTCGGACTTTACCCCACGACAGTTTTTGCTTGAGAGATGCTCCTCGGGGGCGGGGCGGGCGCCTGCCGCCATATATGAACTTTATCGCGAGTTCCGCACGAACAGGAGGCCACTTAATGTGGCCTCCGTCGTGAGCAGGACTGTCCGAGCAGGAAAGTTCATATATGGCGGCAGGCGCCCGCCCCGCCCCCGAGGAGTTCCCATCCCAAATCTCAACTCTGTTATCATAATTACGATAATATCCTGATAGCTCAGGAGGTAGCTGTGAATATTAGGCCGGTCTCAGATCTTAGAAATCACTACCCGGATGTTGAACGCGAAGTCGAACAGGAGGGTCCGGTTTTTCTAACTAAAAACGGGCGGGGTTCTATGGTCGTCATGAGCTTTGAGCAGTACAAGTCACTGAGCAATACAATCGAGAGCGCACTTGATGCCGCTGATCGTCAGGCTGCCAGCATGCAACTTCGCTATACACACGACGATGTCTTTGGCTCTGTCAGAAAAATGCTCGACGGCGGTCTCGATGAACAGGCACTATAAGCTCCGCTATCTTCCCCTATTTTGGGAGGACCTCAGCCAAGCAGCGTCATATATCGCCTTTGATCTCAATAACCCCGCTGCAGCAAATAGGCTTGTCGACAATGTTGAAGCAGGCATACTCGAGCATCTCAAGAATCCAACCATGTCACCAACATACCCTTCGACAAGAAGACGGTTGCACCCGTATTACCGCTTCTACGTTGGCAACTACATGGTTTTTTATGTCGTCATCGACGACGTCATGGAAGTCCGCCGACTGCTATATAAAAGCCGAGATATTGAGTCGATTATCAGGTAGGTTTCTTTCAGCTAAAGCACGCCGTAAATTCGACGCAGGCTGGCTAACCTTGCCGGACGTTGTCGACGCCGATCCAGCTCAGTAGCTGCATCGATACAGAAAGGTCCCCGACGCTGCCCGGGCGCCAGCGGCCGCATATGAACTTTATCGCGAGTTCCGCACGAACAGGAGGCCACTTAATGTGGCCTCCGTCGTGAGCAGGACTGTAGAGCAGGAAAGTTCATATGCGGCCGCTGGCGCCCGGACAGCGTCGGAGACCGCACCCATACGACTACAACGTCATGTTTGGATCGGCGTCGACGTCGAACGGCGAGATTTCACCTCGGTCGAATTTGCGGCGAGCGACCTCCGCAATCATGGCGGCGTTGTCAGTACAGGCCGAGAGAGGCGGCACCGTTACGCGAATCCCCTGACGCCCGAGTTTCTTAATCATCATCTCGCGCAGATGCGGGTTGGCCGAGACGCCGCCGCCGATGCAATACTCCTTGCACCCGGTGGCGTGCAGGGCGTTCTTGGCCTTCTTGTACTGCACGTCAAAGACCGCCGCCTCAAACGAGGCTGCAAGGTCGGGCAGGTGAATCGTGCGCCCAGCCTTGGTCTCCTGCTCAATATAGAGCGTCACCGCCGTCTTGAGGCCCGAAAGCGAGAAGCGGTAGTCTCCCCTGCTGTTAAGCGCACGGGGAAAATCGATCGCGCGGGGATTGCCCGTCTCGGCGAGCTTGGAGATGATGGGGCCGCCGGGATAGCCCAGGCCCAGCGCCTTGGCAACCTTGTCGAAGGCTTCGCCCACGGCGTCGTCCAGCGTCTCGCCAAGCACCTCGTAGTCGCCCCATGCCTTTACGTGCACGAGCATGGTGTGCCCACCCGAGACAAGCGTAAAGATAAACGGCGGCTTAAGGTCGGGCTGCGCCAGCAGGTTGGCGAACAGGTGACCCTCCAGATGATTGACGCACACGAGCGGTTTACCGGCAGCATACGCAAAGCCCTTGGCAAAGGCGACGCCCACCACCAGAGCACCCACCAGGCCCGGGCCTTGCGTCACACCCACGGCGGCAAGCTCACTTGGCGCAATCGCTCCACCCTCAAGGCCAAGCGATACCGCGGCATCTTCAAGCGCCGCATCTACGACACTCACAATCACCTCGACATGCTTGCGCGAGGCGATCTCGGGCACCACGCCGCCAAAGCGAGCATGAAAATCAATCTGCGTCGACACCTGGTTGGCCAGCATATTGCCGTCCGCATCGATAATCGCCACAGCCGTCTCGTCGCAAGAGCTCTCGATGGCAAGAACTAGGCGACGGCGCTCGATTTCGGCACGCTCCTCGGCGGTGCGCTCGGGCTCAGGCAGCGGCCAGACGCGCTGCTCGGCAGCCGTTGGCTCGGGCGAGGCATTGTCGAGAGGAAGCACCAGGGGCAGCGACGCCGTCATGACGATGGCATCCTTGCCGACGCCGTAGTAGCCACGGCGACGACCCGCCTCGGTAAAGCCCAAGGCGCTATAGAGCGCAATCGCACCCTCGTTGCCGTCCTCAACCTCAAGCGAAGCAGTGGTACAGCCGAGCATCTGGGCGTCATAGCTCACGTGCGACAGCAGCTTGCGGGCAATGCCCTCGCGACGATGAGCAGGATCAACCGCGACGTCCATAATCTGAACGTCACCGTCGACGACCATGCCGCCGGCAAGTCCCAGCAGCTGACCGTCGTCGTGCGCCACCCACCAGCTACGCGGCGCGGCAACGCCCTCGCCCAGCTCGGACAGGAACATGCCCGGCGTCCACGCCTCGTGTCCGGCGCCTTCAAAGCAGGCGGCCTCCAATGCGCTCGCGCCCTCGGCATCCGCCGCGCCCATGGGACGGAACTGCAGATGGCGGCCGGCGAGCTCGTCGGCAACACCCGTAATCTCGCTCTGGGCGCTCTCGGCAAGCCCAAGGCGCTTGCGCTCATTTTCCTCGGCATCCGAAAGACGCGTGTAGATCGGCAAAACGCGAGCCGGATTACCGTCGCCCGCGGCGTGCGCCATCAGAAGGCCCTCGCCCGAGGGCCACCACAGGTCTCGCTCCACGCAGCGCGCAGTCTCGTCCTCACTCAGCAGCTTGCCATAACGTACGAGACCGTCACCAGTCAGCTTAACCTGGCTCCAGTCCGCGGCCTGGCGCCACTCATCAAGCGCCACGGCGGCTTTGACCACGTGTTCGCGCTCAAACAGACGCTCGGGACCTTCGTCCCCCAGCACGTACAGAGCCGGATACACCTCGCCACGCATGGCGTCGGCAAGAACACCAAGCTTGCCGCGCACGCCAGCCTTCCACGCCGTCCAGGCGCAAGCGTCAAGTGTCGACACGCCCAGCAACGGCACGTTGGCACCGCGCGCCAGACCCTTGGCGGTCGAGATGCCAATGCGAACGCCCGTAAACGAACCCGGGCCGCGTCCAACCACATAACAGCCGACATCGCCGCGATTCAGCCCGGCCTGCGCCAACACGCCATCGACGGTATTCACAAGTTCCACGTTGGCATGGCGACGACACAGATGGTCCCCGCTCACCAGCTTCGCCTCGCCCGTCTGCTCATCAATCCAGCTTGCCGCGCAGGCAAGCATGTCGGTCGAAGTATCGAGCGCCACTACCAGCGCGTTGTCGTTATGCAAGCTCATCTTGTACAGCCTTATCAATCAAATCGAAAAGCTCCGTCGCGCGCTCGCCGTGCGCCTCGAGCGCGATCGTTCGCACGTCGCTATCGTCCTCATCGCGCCTAAGCGTCACCGAGAGATACTCATCCGTCAGCTCGTCCTGAAACTGCTCGCCCCATTCCAACAGGCAAGCGCCCTCATAGCCGAGCACGTCAAAAATGCCCGTATCCTCGAGCTCGTAGGCATGCTCCAAGCGGTACAGATCAAAATGGAACAGCGGAATACGCCCCTGGTCGTGAACGGCCATGAGCGCGAACGTAGGACTCGTGACCATATGCTCATCGCCCAGAGCACGCGAGACGCCCTTGGTAAAGTGGGTCTTTCCCACGCCCAAGCCGCCGGTCAGTATCAGCACATCGCCATTTTCTAGACACGGTGCGACCAACTCGCCAAAATGCTCCGTATCGGCAGTACGAGCCGTTTTGTAGGTACCTAGCCCCAGGCGCTCCAGGGACATATACGCTCCTTATTATTCCGAGGCGCCCTCTGGCGCGGGGTGTCGCACCAGATAGTCGCCCAGCATCTTAAAGTCTTCCTCCAGCAACTCCTGCCACGCCGGATTGCGCAGCGCCGCCGCGGGATGAAACGTCGGCATCACCACAAAGTGCCCCATCTGATGGAACCTGCCGCGCAGCTTGGTAATGCCAATCTCGGTCTTGAGCACAAAGTGCGTTGCGGGATTGCCGAGCGTCACGATGATATCGGGCCAGATGCTTCGAATCTGCTCGCGCAAAAACGGTGAGCAAGCAAGCACTTCCTCGGGACGCGGATTGCGGTTTCCCGGCGGGCGACATTTAAGCACATTGGCGATATAGACATCTTCACGCTTAAGACCCGCCAGGGACAGAATGCCGTTGAGGTCTTCACCCGCCGCCCCCACAAAGGGCTCGCCCTGTAAATCCTCGTTACGGCCCGGCGCTTCACCAATAAACATCACGCGAGCGCGGGGGTTTCCCACCCCAAACACGATATTGTGGCGCGACTGGTAAAGCTGGCAAAGGTGGCAATCACCCAGGACGGCCTCGATCTCCTCGAGTGCAACTTCGCGCGGCGCCTGATGGCTATGGCCGGGGATGTGCATAACGCCCATAGCGGCTCCTACACGTAGACCTTGTCGAGACGCATGCCAAAGCCGCAGGCGACCTCGTAGTTGATCGTGCCGCGCAGGCGCGCCATCTCATCCATGGTAATCTCGGCATCGCCATCGCGACCGATAATTATCATCTCGTCGCCATGTTCGGCCTCGGGAATCTCGTGAGCCGGGTTGGACTGAATGGCAACCATAAACTGATCCATGCAGATATTTCCGACCTGACGCACGCGCTCACCGCGATACAGCACGTCCATACGATTGGAAAGCGTGCGCGAAAGGCCGTCGGCATATCCGATCGGCAGCGTGCAGATCTGAACGCGTGTGCGCGGTACGCGGTAGGTAAAACCGTAGCCTACGCCCTCGCCCATCGCAGGATGCGCCACGCGCGTCACGCGCGCATGAACGCTCATAACGGGATCAAGCTGCATCACGCGGCCGCTCAGCTCGCACGGCTGCATGCCATACAAGCCAACGCCAGCGCGAATCATATCAAAATGCATCGAGGGGTCGAGCATCGAGGACGGCGTGTTGGCACAGTGCACGATACCGCACTCAAAACCCGCATCCTTAATGGCCTGAACGGCCTCGGTAAAGCGCTGGCACTGCAGCTTGTAGTCCCAACCCGATGGTTCGTCGGCCGTGGCAAAGTGCGTAAATACGCCGTCGCACTGAATACCGCGATGGAAATTAATACCGCGGACAAAGTCGAGCACCTGCGTGTAGTGAACGCCGATGCGGTTCATACCCGTCTCGATGGCAAGATGATACTTGCCCACCTTGCCCGCCGCGACGGCACATTCACCATACGCAAGAGCAAAATCGGACGTATAGACCGAGGGCATGATATCGAACTCGAGCAATGAAGGAATAGCCTCGATGGGAGGCTCGCTTAGAATCAGGATGGGTTTGGTGATTCCGCCCTGGCGCAACTCAATACCCTCGCTGACCGTCGCCACGGCAAACATGTCGGCACCGGCCGAATACATGATCTTGGCGCACTCGACGGCTCCATGACCATAAGCATCGGCTTTAACCACGCAGCACAGGCGCTGACGCGGGTCTAGCAAGTTCTTATAGGCCCTCGTATTGCGGCGGAGCGCCCCGCGGTCGATCTCGACCCAGGACCAACGCGTCAAATCGGCTTTATTCATGATTAGTCATCCGACCCTTCGTCCATGATTCCCAGATCATCGAGCGCATCCTTTGCCGCCAATTCCATGGCGGGACCGATCAAGTCGATAAGATCGGTCGCGATAACGCTCTTCTCGCCATACTCCGTCGCCGCAGCAAAGCCGGCATAGCTGTGGAGTGCGACGGCATACGAGTACAGCAGCTCCCAACGGTCCATCTCGTCACGCATGGTCGCAAGCGTTCCTGCAAGGATACCTGCGAGGACATCACCCGAGCCAGCGGTCGCCAACGACGCTGGGCCCGAAAGCGGCAGCAGCACGCGCTCGACGCCGCAAATGGCCGTCGTCGGGCCCTTAGCGATAACAACGAGATTATCGGAACCGGCAGCCCAGACAATCTTTTGAGCAGCGGCAATCGCAGTGCCAAGATCATTGACCTCGTCGCCGGCAACGAGACGCGAAAGCTCGCGATAATGCGGCGTCATAACGAGCGGCTGCTCGCGACGGTACATCTCGGGATTACTGTCGATGCCGTCGATTGCAATCTTGGCAAGGCAGTTGAGCGCATCTGCATCTAGGATAAGCGGCACATCGAGCTCAAGCAGGCCCGAAACGACTTGCATCGATCCGGCAGACGTCGTCATGCCAGGCCCACACACAACGCAGCTGTACTTCTTAGCAATCTCGCACACTGTCATACGCGCAGCAGCACCAAAAGATCCACGGGAATCAGACGGAATGGCGAAAACGGGAATCGACGGGAGCGCCATACGAATAAGGTTGGCGCACGCATCGGGCGTCGCAACGGCCACATAACCGGCACCAGCACGAGCGGCAGACTTTGCGGCCATGATGGCGGCACCAGGATATTGTGCCGACCCGGCAACGATGAGCGCGGAGCCGCGCGAATACTTATCGATATTCGTGGGCAGCGGGGCAAAGTAGTCCACCAGATCACCGGGCTCAACGATCTCGGCAGCATGATCGACATCATCGATGACTTCGTCGAGGCGGTCGTACAGACCGCCACACACCAGATCGCCAGCATACTCCGGACCGTCAGCGCTGTAGAGGCCGATCTTAGGGGCAATCATCGTCACGGTACGCTCGGCACGGATGCAGTCGTCATCCACAACGCCCGTCTCGGCATTCAGGCCCGAGGGAACATCGATAGAAACAACGTGATCGGCGCACTCGTTAACCGTAGGAATCCAAATAGAAAACGGCGCACGAAGGTTGCCGTGAAAACCGGTGCCAAAAATAGCATCGACCACGACATCCGCTTTGTTAATGAGAACCTCTAGCTCGTCTCGCGAAGGCCCAACGCACACATGAACGTCGCGACCGGCGGTGCGACGGGCAACGTGACGAGCAAGGGCAGCAGGAATCTCATCCGGCTCAACTGGAGAAACGATATCAACATCAACGCCCTTATGGGTCAGGATATCCGCAGCGACCCAACCATCACCGCCGTTATTGCCAAAGCCGACCAGCACAAGAACGCGATCAGGGTTGAGCTTTAAAATCTCGTTGGCGGCAAATTCACCCGCCAACTCCATGAGCTCGGCCTTCGAGGTGCCCTCGCGCTCGATGATATCCTCGAGGCGAACGACTTCCTCGGTACTCAAAACCGGTTTCATCTATGCTCCTTGCGTATCTTGCGGATCATCGATCAAATGCTCCGACAAAGCAGATTGTTGCAGCTGTTCAAGCTCATCCAATACAGAACGAGCCTCTTTAAATGTCTGGGCAACGCGCTCCTTGGTGCTCATTTTTTCTTCCTTAGGCTTAGGTCGAGCATCCTCGGTGATCGCAATGGCATTAGCGACAGCCAAGTCACCCGTAAGGGTAATAGAAAGAGCAACCTCGACAACACCCAAATCCTGGGCGATTTCGAGAGCGCGACCAGAAAGCAGAGCCTTTGGCTTGCCGAGCCTATCGCGTGTTACGGAAACGTCCTTACGTCCAACGCCCTGACTAAACCCCGTTCCAAGTGCCTTAAGTACCGCTTCGCGAGAGGCAAAGCGGCTGGCATAATGAGCGGCAGGGCGAGACGACGCATCGCAATACGCACGCTCTTCATCGGTAAACACGCGCCGGGCAAACGACGGCGTCTTCTCAAGGATTGATTTCATTCGGGAAATCTCGACGATATCAACGCCGATACCAGCTTCAGCCATGTTCACCTCCATGCTACACAGACTACGATATTGTAGCCCGTTCAAAGAAGATGCGACAAACGAGGGTTATAAAACACAGCTACTATGTGAGACAAATTGCCTGAGAAACGAAAAAGGGGGAGGCCGCGAGGCCTCCCCCTTCCCAGTCCAAGCGCACGGCTCGGTGCCGTCCACCGGTCAGCGGCGCCCTGGCCTCCC
>OLNH01001350.1_pt1 | contig 13063 bp, 11 predicted proteins | sample 1643101 | NCBI WGS metagenome assembly OLNH01 (sample SAMEA3136758, study PRJEB25190) | human gut metagenome | biome: human gut; feature: human-associated habitat; material: faeces | place: Austria | collected 2013
GACCAAATGCTTTCTGGTGTACAGATATAACCTATATCTGGACCTATGATGAGGGGTTTGTTTATTTAACAAGTGTAATGGATTTATAATATTCAAGGAAAATCATATCATGTCTACTAACGAAAGATATGAAAGCTGAATCTGTAGTAGAAGCAATGAATAACTAATGTTAGCCTATTTATAAGGAGGATATCATTATGAATAGTTTATATATCTGAAGAACTCTTAGCTTTCTTGAAAAAAATCATTATAAGCAATCGACACTAGCTAAGTACAGAAGAGGGTTAAATGTTTTAAAAAGCTTTTGTAAAAATCATGACAGCAAGGAATATACCCTATAATTAGGAAATAAATAATGCGCTGACATTTATATCAATGGCCATTTTAGAAGTAGAAACATTTTGATAAAGATCGTCTTGGTTTTACATTTACCTTTTAGACTTTGGTTTGTTGGGCAACCTCATCCATCATTTAGCCTTGTATCAGATTTCTGTTCGTATGCTCAAAAAAATCGCTATACTAACTTCCTCCATCCCCAACATCACTGTTAACAATTTGTGGTTCACTACACTTGACGTTAACCACCTGTGGTTGGTTTATCTCCAACTGAATTCGTGCTATGCCCAGCGCACCCCAAAAATAGCACTTATACTCATCTGAGTTTAAGTGTTATTTTTTATTTTTGGTCAAACATATCTATTTTAATGTGTTATAGACTCTTTTATTTTTTAATAGTATTGTAATAGATTCTGATGTAAGTAAAAACGGTTCTATTAATATAATACATATCGTACTATTGTAAAATTATTTAAATTAATCGAACTTTAATATATAAAAATTGTATAATAATTTACATTTTTTTACCTACTTTTTTCTTTATAAATTGGATAAGATTAAATCAGAATTAATTATAGAAAGGGATGAACAAAAATGAAAGCAATAAAGAAAATTATTGCCACTGCTATTTGTTTAATGATGGTAATGGGATTGTGTATTTGTAATCCTGTCAGTGCTACTGAAGAACCATTACTAACAGTTGCATTTATGTCTGATTTACATAATCAGCAAAGCACACTTGAAAGTGGAAATATTAGAAATTCCGTTACTAAAGTATGCGATGACTTAGCAGCAAACGAAAATACTGATGTTTTAGTTATTGGGGGCGATGTAACATCGGATTCTTATGTATCAAAACCTGTTTTAGAATCTGTACTAGATAAAGTTGTAAATGAAACAAATAAAGTAACAAAAAATACACTTTGGATAACTGGTAATCATGATTATAATGCTGGTGAAAGAGATGGTTATGATAGTGCACCGTATTATGAATTTTATATGAAAGAAAATGTTGGTGAATTATCTGATTTAGATAGTTATTATGAAGAATATAAAGGAGAACCTCAACTTCTTGCATATCATTATGTAATAAAAGGATTCGATTTTATCTGTCTTAATACTTCTCATGAAATGTTAGAAGGTGGAAAACAAAATACTAATTATGCTTATAGTGATGGTACCATGAATTGGGTAGATAATAAACTTGAAGAACTTGGAAAAGATAAAACAGTTTTTGTAATTGGTCATTTCCCATTTAGAGATTCACATAGTTTATCATCTTCTTCAAAGGGTATGACTGTTGAATGTGATAATAAATTCAAATCAATTCTTTCTAAATATCCTAATGTTTTATATTTTTATGGACATGACCATGGTACAGATAGTGCTTATATCCGTAGTGATACAGCTCAACGAACTACAGAATATTTAACTGACGGTAGTATTAAACCTGAAATTTCTGGTATTGGAGACAGTGTTTTATGGACTTTGGAAAAAACTGATGATGGATATTCATTACAAAATGTTCAAACTGGAAAATATTTAGGATATGAAGGTAATTTAAATACTATTGAAAATCGTTCGAGTTGGGAAATTGTTAAAAATAATGATAGTTTTACTTTAAAATATTTAGAAAATGGTAGAAGTCTTCATATTGGAACTGGTAATAAATTTTCACTTGGTTCTGCTAGTCCAATTAAATTTTATCAGCAAATCGGTGATGAATATCTTGAAAGTAATAGCTTAACTGAAGGGACCAACTATGTTTTAGTTTCTAATAAAAATTACGCTTTAACTAATCTTACTAATGGAGCATCCGGTGAAAGTATTCGTCTTGAACCTCTTTATGTTGAAAAAACAGAAAATGGTATTTGTGATGCAAAAATTGCTGAACCAAGTTTTATTTCTACATTTATGGGTTCACTTCGTTATTATAATAATAGTATTGAAGATGGACCAACTGTTGAGGATTCTAAAGTAGTTCAAAATTTAATGATGTATGTATATAAAGATCGAATTGAATTACAAATGAAAAATCATGGTGTTAAAAACGGTGGAGAAGAAATCATCGAACCAGTTGTTATTAAAAGAGATATGACAAATATATCAACAGATAAAACAGCATTAAAGATTGCAATCGATTTAGCTAATGCAATTACTGAAGATGATTTAAAAAATGTAATTCCAGTAGTAGTAGAAGAATTTAAAGCAGCTAGAGATAAAGCTAATGCAGTTTACAATGATGCAAGTGCAACTCAAGATGAAGTAAATGTGGCATTTGATCGACTTGCAAGTGTAATGCAAAAATTAGAATTCTATGCAGGAGATAAAAAAGCATTAAAAGCATTTATTGATGATGTTACAGGATTAGATGCAACTAAATATACACAAGCTACATGGACACAATTTAATGATGCATTAACAGTAGCAAATGGAGTATATGAAGATGTAAATGCAATGCAACCAGAAGTAAATGAAGCATATACTAATTTAGTAACAGCATTCTTGAACTTAAGATTAATTCCAGATAAAAGTTTATTAGAAGAATTAATCAATCAAGCAAGTAAATTAAATAGTGCTAATTATACAAAAGCATCATTTGATGGATTAACAAAAGCATTAGATGAAGCAAAAGTAGTATTTGAAAATCCAAATACATCACAAGTTGAAGTAAATAATGCAAAAGATATATTAGAAAAAGCAATTAATAGCTTAGAAGCAAATACAACAACACCAATAGACAATACTGTAAACACATCAGTAAGTAATGGTGATACTACAAGTGTAAAAACTGGAGATAATGGTTTAGCTGAAATGTTTGCAGGATTAGCATTATTAAGTGTAGCTGGATATGCAGTACTTAAAAGAAAAGAAAATTAATAAGTAATAGTAAACGTTAAAAATCCAAAATTATAAATTTTGGATTTTTTCTTGTTTTATACAAAATAAAAGAAATCAGTTACAATAACTAATTTCTTATTATTGATTTTTTTTAATTTCTTCTAGATCATCTAAATCATAAGGTGTTAATTGATATACATAATAATTTAACCAATTACTAAATAATAAATATGCATGAGAACGCCATTTCACTAATATTTCTCCATTAATATCATCATTTTCATAATAATTTTTTGGCATAGTTGCATCATTTGAAATAGCAAGATCTCGTCTATATTCTTTATCTAATGTATCAGGATCATATTCAGGATGTCCTGTTACAAAAAAACGAGAACCATCTTTTTCAGCAATAAGATATACTCCTGCTTCATTACTACTTGCTAAAATATCTAAATTATCAATTAATTCTATATCTTCTTTTTTGACTGTTGTATATCTAGAATGTGGTGCATAAAATTGATAATCAAAACCTCGTAAGATTTTACGTTTCATTTTATCTACATTAGTATGATGACAATATACCCCAGTTAATTTTTCTTTTAACTCATATTTTTTAATTCCATAAAAATGATAAAGTGCTGCTTGCGATGCCCAACAAATAAAAAATGAACTAAATACATGTCTTTTTGACCATTCTAAGATTTTTTCCATTTCTTGCCAATAATCAACATCTTCAAATTCTAATCTTTCTACTGGTGCACCTGTTATAATCAAACCATCATAGCGATTTTCTTTTATTTCATCAAATGTTTTATAAAATGCTAAAAGATGTTCTTGAGATATATTTTTAGATTCATGACTTGCCATATGAATCCAATCAACTTCTATTTGTAGTGGTGTATTTGATAGCATTCTCAATAATTGTGTCTCTGTTACTATTTTTGTAGGCATTATATTTAAAATTAATAATTTTAATGGTCGAATTTGCTGTGTTAAAGCCCTATTTTCATCCATTACAAATATATTTTCATCTTTTAAAATTTTACTTGCTGGCAAGTCATTTGGTATTTTAATAGGCAATATTTTCACCCCCTCATTAGTCATAAGTTTAACATATTTATGATTAGAATTTAAGTATAAAAACTAAAATGAAATTAATTCATTAAATATTTTAATAATGTATTCATCAGACATTCCAGATAAATAATCAATTATACATCTAATAATTGCTTTGTCATCTTTTGTAAAATCATATATTATCTTATTTTGATATATTTCAGGACGTTTCATTCCTGTTATTTTACTATATTTTTCTAACCAACATATAAAACTATCAATAATTTGGGGATAATTATCGCGATCTTTTAATAATTCATCAATTATATTAGTGTTTTTTTCTTTTGCTAATTTATCATATTTTAATAAAAAATCAAAAATCGAATTTAATATTAATTTGACATAATTAGCATGAATTTTTAATCTGTCAATTAAATAAATATTTTCATAATTGAATTTCATTATTATTTTCATAATTTCATGTGCTTCATCAGATAAAGCTATGCCATCGCTTAAATTACTATTTTTACAAACATCTTGAATAAAATAATTTACTATTGTTCCATTATTAATTGCTGTAAATTTATATTCTTTACAAACATTATTTATTAATAATTTTAATTTATCAACTTTTGTCTGTTTTAATACTTTTAATCTTAAAGCATCTTCAATATCTCTTGCAAGATATGCAATCTTATCTGACATTTTAACAACACATCCTTCCCATGTATAAGGGTTATATAGACCTGCTTTAGTATAATTATTTAAATCAATATATTCTTCACGTTTAATTATATTTTTTTGATTCATTTCACCACAATGTGAAATTATTCCATCACGAATAGCATACGTTAAATTTAAATTATGATGATGATGTGAATTATCTTCTAATGTTTCTATTTCATCAATAAAATGTAAACTATTTTGCTCATGCCAGAACGATTGTAATCCATATTCCTTTGCAATTTCATCAATTATACGCTCTCCACCATGACCAAACGGAGCATGACCTAAATCATGTCCTACTGCAATAGCTTTGGTTAATTCTGTATTAAGACCTAAATAATTTGCAATTGTATAACTTATTGACTCTACTAAATTTACATGTTCACTTCTTGTACATACATGATCATCTTTTACTGCAAAAAAGACTTGTGTTTTATGTTTTAAGCGACGATAAGCTAAGCTAAAAATAATACGTGTATAATCACGTCCAAATTCACTTCTTAAATCATTACTTCTTTGATATAGTGGTTTTAATCGAGATATTGCTTTTTGAAAATCGGGATTATTTTCGTTCATTGCTACATGCTCAAATATTTTTTTTGTCATTCAAGTTCCTCCAATATTTGTTTACATATTTTGCTAAAATGTGTAAAAAAAGAAAGATTTTTAAATCTTTCTGTTAATAATTATTTTGTTAAAAGAGATGCAGCATCTTTATCAATAATAACTGTTACATCATTATGATTTTGTAAAACACTTGCAGGAAGATCAGTTGTAACTGGACCTTCAATCATTCCTTTTACAGCTTCAGCTTTACCTTTACCAAATGCTAAAATCAAGATACTTTTTGCATCCATTATATTTTTGATTCCCATACTAATTGCTTGTTTTGGCACTTCGTCAATTTTACCATCAAAAAATAATCGTGCATTATCTTCAATAGTACTTTGCTTTAAATCAACCTTATGCGTAACTGCATCAAATGATGTTCCTGGTTCATTGAAACCAATATGTCCATTTGAACCAATACCTAATAATTGAATATCAATAGGATTTTCAGCTAACATTTTATTATATTCATCACAGTTTTCTTGAATATCTCCTGCTCCACTTGGTACATGGATATTTTCAGGTTTAATATCAATACTTGAAAATAAATGCTTTTGCATAAAATAATAATAACTTTGTGGATGTGTTTTTTCTAATCCATAGTATTCATCTAAATTGTATGATTTAATATCTTGATAAGAAGTCCCGTTCTCCTTATGATCTTTAACCATTAATTCATACATTTTAATTGGTGTTGAACCTGTAGCTAATCCTAAATTAGCAGTTGGTTTATTTTTTACAACCTCCAACATAATATCAGCCGCTTTTTGGCTTGCTTCTTCATAATTTTCACAAATAATTACTTTCATATTCTGTCCCTCCTTTTATTATGATACTATTTTTATATCAAAACTTCAAGCTAAAGCTATCTTTTGATAATTTTTGTATAAACAACGTATTTTATTTTACTCCTACTATTTATAAGTTGATTAAAAAAAAGACAAACCTAGCTACAATATTTCTTTATTTTTCGTATAAAATAAGGTAGAATAAGTGATGTACGGAGGTGTTTTTATAATGATAAACGGAATTGGGGCATCTAGTGGGATTGCTATCGCTAAAGCTTATAAACTAGTTATGCCTGATTTAACTGTGACTAAAGTTACAGTGGAAGATGCAGATGCTGAAATCAAAAAATATGATGATGCTATGACACAAACTGCAAAAGAATTAGAATCTATTAAAGAAGCTGCTGCTAAGAACTTATCAGCAGAAGAAGCAGCAGTATTTGATGCGCATGCATTAGTATTGCAAGATCCTGAATTAAAAAGTCAAGTTGAAGACAAAATAAAAAATGAAAAAATTAATGCTGCTTCAGCATTAGAAGAAGTTGCAAATATGTTCATTGCAATGTTTGAAAGCATGGATGATGCTTATTTCAAAGAAAGAGCTGCTGATATTAAAGACGTTTCTCGTCGTTTATTAGCTAATTTATTAGGTAAATCATTACCTAATCCTGCATTAATTGATGAGGAAGTAGTAATTATTGCTGATGATTTGACTCCTTCAGATACAGCTCAATTAAATAAAAATTTAGTAAGAGGTTTTGCTACTAATATTGGCGGTAGAACATCTCATTCAGCTATTATGGCTCGTTCATTAGAAATTCCTGCTGTTGTTTCTTGTAAAACAATTACTGAAGATGTTAATGAAAATGACATGATTATTTTAGACGGTGAAGCTGGTATTGTTATTGTAAATCCAAACGAAGAAGAAATTAAAGAATATCAAGCTAAACGTGAAGCATTTATTGCTTATAAAGAAGAATTAAAGAAATTAAAAAACGAAAAATCTATTACTTTAGATGATCATCATGTTGAGTTAGTAGCTAATATCGGTTCTCCTAAAGACATTCAAGCTGTCTTAGATAATGGTGGTGAAGGAGTAGGTTTATTTAGAACAGAGTTCTTATATATGGAATCAGCTGAATTACCTACTGAAGAACAACAATTTTCTGTATATAAAGAAGTTTTAGAAGGTATGAATGGTAAACCAGTTGTTGTTCGTACATTAGATATTGGTGGAGATAAAAAAATTGAAGCTCTTCCATTACCAGAAGAAATGAATCCATTCTTAGGTGTTAGAGCAATTCGTTTATGTTTCCAAAAAGAAGATATTTTTAGAGTTCAATTAAGAGCTTTACTTAGAGCATCAGTTTATGGTGATTTAAGAATTATGTTCCCAATGATTGCTACTTTAGATGAATTTAGAAAAGCAAAAGGAATTTTATTAGAAGAAAAAGAAAAATTAGTAAATGAAGGTATTGCTGTTTCTGATAATTTCCAAGTTGGTATTATGATTGAAATCCCTGCTGCTGCAGTATTAGCTGATCAATTTGCTAAAGAAGTTGACTTCTTCTCAATTGGTACAAATGATTTAGTTCAATATACTTTTGCTGCAGATAGAATGTCATCAGGAGTTTCATACTTATATCAACCTTTCCATCCATCAATTTTACGTTTAATCAAACACGTAATTGAATCATCTCATAAAGAAGGTAAATGGACAGGTATGTGTGGTGAAATGGCTGGTGAAGCAATTGCAGCACCATTACTAATTGGTTTAGGACTAGATGAATTCTCTATGTCAGCTACATCTATTTTAGCCCAAAGAAAATTAATTAGATCAATGAAAAAATCTGAAATGAACGAATTAGCAGCTAAAGCTATTAATTGTTCTACAATGGACGAAGTAGTTGCTTTAGTAAAAGAATACATTGAATTATAATATAAATATATTATAAAAAATGTCATGAGTTTTAACTCATGACATTTTTATTATCATTTTTATCCTAAATATGCTTCACGAACTTTTGGATTATTTGCAACATCTGATGCTTCTCCAGAAATAGTAATTTTTCCTGTTTCTAAAACATATGCACGATTAGCTATAGATAATGCTTTATTAGCATTTTGCTCAACTAAGAAAATAGTTACTCCATCTTTATTTATCTCTTTTATTATTTCAAAAATTTCATTAACTAAAATTGGTGATAAACCCATTGATGGTTCATCTAATAACAGTAACTTTGGACGTGACATTAAAGCTCTTCCCATTGCAAGCATTTGTTGTTCCCCACCAGATAGTGTTCCAGCTAATTGGTGTTTACGCTCTTTTAAACGAGGAAATTTATTATAAATGTTTTCTAAATCTCTTTCAATTCCAATTTTATCAGTTCTTAAATAAGCACCCATTTCCAAATTATCTTCAACTGATAATTGAGCAAAAATTCTACGTCCCTCTGGAACTTGTGCTAAGCCTTCTGCAATTATCTTATGAGCTGGCATTTTATTAATATTTTTATCCATAAAAAATATATCACCAGTCGTAGATTTTAATAACCCACTTAAAGCATGCATAATAGATGTTTTACCTGCTCCATTTGCACCAATTAACGCAACTATTTCACCTTCATTTACATCAAATGTAACATTCTTAACAGCATTAATAACACCATAATGAACATTCAAATTATTAACTTTTAACATCTTAACCCTCCTAGTCACTATTACCTAAATATGCAGCTATAACATCTGGATTAGACTTTATTTCATCCGGTGTACCAAATGCAATTATTGTCCCGAAATTTAATACTGCTATTTTATCACAAATTCCCATTACTAATTTCATATCATGTTCAATTAACAAAATAGAAACCTGAAATTTTTTACGAACTATTTGTATTGTTTCCATTAGTTCTGCAGTTTCAGTAGGATTCATACCAGCAGCTGGTTCATCTAATAACAATAATTTTGGTGAAGTAGCAAGAGCTCTAGCAATTTCCAATTTTCGTTGTTTACCATATGGTAAATTAGATGCTTTAACATCTGCATATTTATCTAAATCAAAGACTTCCAGTAATTCCATTGCTTTTTTTGTCATTTGTTCTTCACCTTTAAAATAATTAGGTAAATGTAAAATACTCGCTAATAAAGAATAATTCTGTGAATAATGTAACCCAACTTTAACATTATCTAATACTGTCATATCTTTAAACAAACGAATATTTTGGAATGTTCGAGCAATTCCTAATTGTGTTATTTTTGTAGGAGTTAGTTTATTCATTGATTTTCCTGCAAAGACAATACCGCCACTTGTTGGTTTATATACGCCTGTAAGTAAGTTAAAAACAGTGGTTTTACCTGCACCATTTGGACCAATCAATCCAAACAATTGATTTTCATCTATCTCAAAATTAAATTCATCGACTGCTTTTAGTCCACCAAATCTAATTCCTAAACCTTTTGCTTCTAATAAAGCCATTTAAACTACCTCCTTATCTTTTAGAAAAGGGATATAATTTTTAATTGTTTTAAAAATATTTTTTTCTTTTAAGATCATGGCAATAATCAATATTGCTGCATATAATAACATTCTATATTGTGAAAATGCTCTAAGATATTCTGGTAAAATTGTCATAACAATAGCTGCAATGATTGAACCTTTCCAATTTCCCATACCACCAAGTACAACAATAACCAATATTTCTACTGATTTATTATAGTCAAATACTTTTGGTGAAATAACAGTAATATAATGAGCATACAATCCTCCAGCTAACCCTGCAAAAAATGCAGAAATTGCAAAAGCTAATATCTTATAATAAGTAGTAGGTATTCCACTTAGTTCACTTGCAGTTTCATCTTCACGAATAGAAATAATAGCACGTCCATGTCTTGACTTAACAATCGAATATATTACAAAAACTGTAACTGCTGCCGAAAAAAATACAATTGCAAAATTTGTACTACGTGGAATTCCAACCAATCCTTTAGAACCATTAGTAATGCTTAAGTTTACCATAATAACTCTTATAATTTCATTAAACGCCAATGTAATAATACATAAATAATCCCCTTTTAAACGCAATGTAGGAATTCCAATAATAACTCCAATAATAGCCGCTATAATAGCTCCCATTAATAGTGAAGCAATAAATGGCAATTCTAAATGAATACTACATAACGCTGAAACATATGCACCTACAGACATAAATCCAGCATGTCCTAGTGTTAATTGTCCTAAATATCCAGTCGCTAAATTTAATGATGATGCTAAAATAATATTAATTCCTGCAATCATAATAATTCCTAACCAATAATTAGAAATAATACCACTAGATATTAAAAATGTTAAAATAAAATATAGTAAAATTGTACCTATAAATGATATACCAACCTTTTTATATTGTTTTTTCATATTCAATCACCTATACTTTCTCTCTTACATTGCTTCCAAATAAACCAGCAGGTTTAATAAGCAATATAAATATTAAAATTCCAAAAACAACTGCATCAGAAAAAGCTGAAGAAATATAGGTAATTGTAAATGATTCAGCTATTCCTATAATAAGGCCTCCAATCATCGCACCTTGTATACTTCCAATTCCCCCTAATACTGCTGCAATAAATGCTTTAATTCCTAGCATTGCACCAATATATGGGTTAATTAAAGAAAATTTTGTTCCATAAATTACACCTGCAATAGCTGCTAAAGCAGAGCCAATTGCGAAAGTTAAAGCAATAGTTGTGTCAACATTTATTCCCATCAATTGCGCAGCTTTTCCATCTTCACTTACAGCACGCATTGCTTTACCTAATTTTGTTTTATTGATAAAGAAGAGTAATAATGCCGTTGATATTGCTGTAATTACTAATGTTGCAATTGTTACATATGACATGGAAATAGCACCTAAATGAATTGTTCCAGATGGAATTATTTTTGGAAATGTTAATGATGCTGAGCCAAAAATAATTAAAAATAAATTTTGTAATAAATAACTTACACCAATGGCAGTAATTAAAACTGCTAAAGACCCGCTACCACGCAATGGTCGATAAGCTACACGTTCTGTTACAATGCCTAATAAAGCGCATCCAATAATAGATAAGATTACAGCTAAAATCATTGGCAACCCAAATACTGACATACATGCATAAGTTATATATGCACCTACCATAATAATTTCACCATGAGCAAAATTAATCATTTTAGCAATTCCATAAACCATCGTATATCCAACTGCAACTAAGGCATACATACTTCCGGTACTTAGTCCATTTATTATTTGTTCTATAAAATCCATTCTTTCACCTCATTATTCTAAAAAAGCAATGGAATATATTCCAATTGCTTTTTTTACTTAAACTTAATTTGAATTAGTTACATACTCACCATTTTCAAAACCTACAATTACCATTTCTTTAATTGGATTATGTTTTTTATCATATTTAAATGCACCTGCTACACCGTTTTTATAATCAGTATCAGCTAATGCCTCATTAACTTTTGAAGATTCAGTAGTTCCTGCTCTTTCCATAGCATCCATCATTACAAATACAGCATCATAAGCAAACGCAGCAAACATATTTGGTTCAGTTTTATATTTATCAGTATAATTTTTTACAAATTTTTGAACATTTTCATCAGAAGAATTTTTATCAAATCCACTTGTATAATAACTTCCATTAAAGATGTTTCCATCAACACCGCTAACACCTAAAACTCCATCCCATCCATCAGCACCAAGCAATGGAGTATTAATTCCTGCGTCACGGAATTGTTGAACAATTGTAACTACTTGTTCATAATAATCAGGTAAGAAAATTGTATCATATTCTTCACTCTTTAATTTAGAAATATATGTTGAATAATCTTTTGTATCTTTAGTATATGTTTCATCAAATACAACTTCTACATTTTGATTTTTTGCTTCTTCTACAAATGCATCACGTAAACCAGTAGAATAATCAGAATCTTTATTTGATAAAATTGCTACTTTTTTATAATTAAAATCTGTATTACACTTTTTAGCTAAAAATGTTCCAGCATATGAATCATTAGTACAAATTCTAAATACATTTTCATATGTTTCACCTTCATCATTGATTGTAATTTGATCTGCAGAACCAGATGGAGTTAAAATAGGTATTCCATCAGCTTCAGCAGTAGCAACTACAGCTAGTGCTGAACCAGAAGTAACTGATCCAATTATCGCATTTACCCCTTCTTCTGTTACAAGTTTATTATAAGCATTAACACCTTCAGTTGCATCGGCTTTGTCGTCTAAATAAACAGCTGTAATATTTGTATCATTCTCATCGTTATACTCATTAATCGCAAGTTCAATTGCATTTTTTACAGCAATACCATATTGAGAAGCATCACCTGATAATGGTCCAATAAAACCTAATTTTGCTTCACTAATATCAGTGGTTGTAGAACCTCCTCCGCCACCACAAGCGACAAGCATACTTGCTACTGACAAAGTAGCTATAACTTTTTTAAATTTTGATAGATTTCTTTTCATATTGACATCCCCTCTAATATTCTTTATAGATTTATTATTATCATACCTATAAATAACGCCCATGTCAATAAAAAGATATTTTTTTACAAATATCATAAATTTCATTTATATTTTATGCGATTTACTAAAAAAATTAATAAAATCAAAAAAGGATGTATTCATGTATAAGATATAGATATAAAAAAA
>OLNH01001362.1_pt1 | contig 12887 bp, 8 predicted proteins | sample 1643101 | NCBI WGS metagenome assembly OLNH01 (sample SAMEA3136758, study PRJEB25190) | human gut metagenome | biome: human gut; feature: human-associated habitat; material: faeces | place: Austria | collected 2013
GGTGATTTCAGATTCTAGGACGAAGGCCGTTCTTCGTTAAACGGGCGCTAGGGCGTCATCCTTACACCAACATTTTCGAGGCGATCGCCTAAGAACGATAGACACTGGTCCAAGGTGTTCGCTGCTTGCTTGTTTGCATTGCTTGTGTTTTTGACTCCTCAGCTTTCGCTTGCCGACGATACAGGTGAGACGCAGTTTGCACAGAATGTCGCGGTTGCGGAGCAGGCTGCCTCTGCTCTGCCTGACGTTTCCGAGTCGGATCAAGATACCGCTGCGGCCGAGGCTGGTCCCGATGCTGTGGTGGAGACGGCCTCGGAATCATCGATTTCTGACGATGTTTCGACATCTGAGGCTGCCAAGGCGGCTGCGCCTATCCTCTCCTACACGGCCTATGTTCAAAACAAGGGTTGGATGGGTTACGTCGATGCCGGCAAGACTGCGGGCGCCACAGGCAAGTCGCTCAATATGGAGGCCCTTAAGGTTAGACTTTGCGCTAACGGTAAGCTGCTTGCTACAAATGCGATCTCCGTTGAGGCGCATGTTGCCGGCATCGGTTGGGTTAATGCTGTTGGCAATGATGCCCAGGCCGGAACGACCGGCAAGTCTAAGGCAATTGAAGCTGTGAAGATCAGACTTTCGGATGAACTTTCTTCTGGCTATTCGATTTGGTATCGCATTCATTTTGCCAATTTTGGCTGGCTTGACTGGACTTGTGATGACGGGGAGGCTGGATCGACCGGCTACGGTCTGGCGTTCAGGCGATCCAGATTCTGATTAAGCCCAAAGGGTCTTCGGCACCTGGGTCCACGTCGGGCTCCTATTTTGATACGCCTCGCTATATCGGATATCAGACGCCGGGACGCTATCCCAAGGTGAGCTGTAATACGGTTAAGCTGCCTTCGTACTGCAAGGGATACTTTACGTACGTGACGCCATCTCGCATTCGATATAACGCAACGCGCCAGGATTGCATCAATGCGTTTGTTCGGCGTGCGTACGAGTACAAGGGCACATGCTATATTGAACCGTGGTTATCGCTACCTGGGGATGCCGTCGATTGTTCTGGCTTGGTGCTCCAGTGCCTCTATGCCACGGGTATGGATATGGGCTGGTATAACCTGTACAACCACCGTTGGCTGCCTGAGCAAACGTATAACTCTATGAACTGGTATCGTAACAACACGTTTATGCCGGTGAGCACCTCTAAAATGCAACGCGGCGACGTTGTCTACTATCGAGGCCACATTGGCATCTACATTGGTAATGGCCAGATTATCGATTCGTGGCCTGGTATTGGCGTGACACAGCGTTCGGTTTACGCCCCTGGCGCGCCCATTGGTGCAGGAAGACCTTTTCCATAATTGACATCGCTTTGTTTGCGGGGACCCCTATTTGGTCCCCGTTATTTGTATTGGGCGTTTGGGTTTAGGCTTTAACCTATTCTGCATGGGCCTCTTAAGCGGTTCATCTGGGTTTTAGCATTAGAATTGCCGTCCAATATGCACGCTCTTTCCCCACTCAAAACCGATTGATGACCATTTAGCCCTTTTGTTGGGCTGACACTCGGGTATCGGAGGATAATGGTCTTAGAGCTATCTGTTGTAAGGGGAATACAATGAGAAAGATACGCCTAGCGTTTGTTATGACGCTATCGACGCTTATGGCTTTGCAAAGCCTGCTTTCGCCGATTTCTGTTTGGGCAGAGGTTGCAAATGCCCAGCCGTCACCCTCCTTAGAATCGAGTGACCACGTTGATCAGTTGGGCAATTCGAGCGAGACAATTGACGGTTCGCAGACTGTCGATCAGATGATTGCCGAGGAGGATTCTGAAGCAGGGGAGGTTGCGTCTTCGCCCGAAGTCCCCCGTGAGTCTGTCCAAAATGATATGGCTTCGGCCTCGACCGTTAGTGTCGACAGCGTTTCGTATGCCGCTCACGTCCAAGACATAGGCTGGCAGCGCTCGGTTTGTGACGGTGCAACGGCAGGTACCACGGGTCGCTCCAAACGCATCGAGGCCATTTGCGTAAGCTTGCTCTCCAAGGACGGTGAGGAACTTCCCAATAGCAGCATTTCGGTTCAGTCGCATATTTCTGGTATCGGTTGGGAGGTTCAGCCAGCGGGTAACTGCCAGGTATCTGGCACTACGGGGCAGTCGCGTGCTATCGAGGCTCTTAAGATCAAGCTTTCTGATGAGCTTTCTGCTAGTTACGACATCTGGTATCGCGTGCATTCCGCCAATTTTGGTTGGCTTGGTTGGGCGAAGAACGGTGAGCCCGCTGGCTCTCAGGGGTATGCTCGCCGTGCAGAAGCGCTGCAGATCAAGGTACTGCCCAAGGGTTCAGCCGATGCGCCGCAGCAAACAGTGGCGTTTAAGGATAGGACTGCCGAGCCTCCTTCGGTGACATACCGCACTCATGTATCCAATGTTGGTTGGATGGGCAATGTGTCTGACGGAAAGACGTCTGGATATGCCGGCGGTTCAAATGCTATCGAGGCGCTGGAAGCTCGCGTCAATTGGTATGGCCACAAAGGCCAGATCTCTTCGCGTGCCCATGTTGCCGGTATTGGTTGGCAAAATTGGACCACAGGAACCGCCGGGACCACAGGCCGCTCGAAGGCTGTCGAAGCCTTTCAGTTTAAGTTGAGTGGCGAAGCTGCCAATTCGTATGACGTATGGTATCGCGTCTATTCTTCCAAACTCGGTGGCTGGCTTGGTTGGGCTTCTAACGGTTCGTCCGCCGGTTCTGCTGGTAAGAGCGCTGCGATACAAGGCATACAGGTTAGGTTGGTCGCAAAGGGTGACAAAGCGCCCGGAAGCACCGACGGTCGATTTGTCGGTGATGTTGATTCTCTGCGCGTGAGCGCGCTTAACCTTAATCGTAAAAGTCTGGGGTCCAAGAGCGGTAAGACTGTCGTGCTGGGATCGGAAAAGGGCAAAGCGGCTTTGGGGTCGCTGGCGATTAACATCGAAAATCAGGATTTGGCTGGTTCTGTTTGCTACGCCGGGCTTTATGAATATGGCGGATGGACGCAGGCCGTAGCGGACGGCGCCCAACTCAATGCGATAAATAACGGACGCGCTCTTAAGGGCGTCAGGATGCAACTTTCGGGCATGCTTTCGAATTCGTACGACATCTGGTATCGTTGTTGCGATTCAAAGGGCGGCTGGCTTGATTGGGCCTGTAATGGTGCAGACTCCGGTTCGTCTGTAACCGGCTCTTATCTTATTGCCCTCGAGATTCGAATCCTTAACAAGGGCGCCGGGGAACCCGGTTCGGTAGGGAGTCCCTTTGTCGCGGAAGTGGCCTCGAATTCGCCGCATGTCATCTATCAGGCTCATTCTGCCAATCAAGGTTGGGGCAATACCGTCAGCGACGGCGACACGGCTGGCATTACGGGCGAGTCGTTGTCCCTTCAGGCGCTAAACGTTTCACTTTCAAATATTGGCGACGATTCTGGCGTCGAGGTTAAGGCTCATGTCGCAAACAACGGCTGGCAAAATTGGGTCTCCTCTTCATATGCGGGAACCGTGGGTCAAAACAAGGCCATTCAGGCTGTTCAACTTCGACTAACGGGTTCGGCTGCAAATAAATACGATATCTACTATCGTGTGCACTCAGCCCGTTACGGCTGGCTCGGCTGGGCAAATAACGGTTCTTCCGCTGGTACCACCGGTTTGGGGCTTCAGGCCGAAGCCATTCAGATTAAGCTTGTTGCCAAGGGAGATTCGGCTCCATCTTCGAGCGAACCCCCGTGCGTAACGACTCCTGCGTTTTCGGTTCAGGCGCATGTTTCTAACATTGGCTGGATGAACCCTGTAGGCAACGGTGGCGTTGCGGGCACGAGCGGTAGGTCGCTCGGCATCGAAGCGCTTAAGCTTTGTGTTTCGGGAGAGGTTTCGGGCGGCATTGAGTGTTCCTCTCATGTCCAGGGTATCGGCTGGCAAAACTGGGTTTCTGGAGGAGAGGTCTCAGGTACTGTTGGTCAGTCCAGGCGTGTCGAAGCGGTCAAGATTAGGCTGACCGGCAATATGGCCAAGTACTTCGACGTCTGGTATAGGGCGTATTGCCAGGATTATGGATGGATGGGGTGGACCTGCAACGGACAACCGGCAGGAACTTCCAAGGTTGGATATCGTCTCGAATCGCTTCAGGTTAAGATTGTCCCTAAGGGTGCCGGTGCCCCTGGTTCCACGAGCTATCCGTTTACCGATCAGCCCGCCATGTCGTATGAGATGCGTTCTATGCTCAATCGCGCTAACTGGTATTCCAGTAAAACGGGTTGGCTCGTTATGGTCGATCGCACCAATTGCCGCCTGGGTGTTTTCCGCGGTGCTCGTGGTTCGTGGCGTTACGCCCAACACTGGGCGTGCTCTACTGGTGCCCCGGGTACGCCGACGCCTGCGGGCGAATATTCGGTAACTGGTAAGGGATATTCCTTTGGCAACGGCTATACCTGCTATTACTACACGCAGTTCTATGGCGACTACCTCATCCACTCCGGTACGTACTATCAAGGCACGTTTAGGGTCATGGATGATCGAATGGGAATGCACATTTCACACGGCTGTGTTCGACTTTTGCTCGATCGCGCCAAGTGGGTTTGGGATAATGTTCCCATTGGCAGTAAGGTTGTTATCTACTAGCGCGGTTTCCGCAATTGCAGATTGTGCTCCTTGTAGCGGAGGTCTCTTGGGACCTCCGCTTTTTGTTGCGAGATTTGGGCATTCAACCCTATGTAACGTAGAATGGAAAACAAACGAATAAAGGGGGAAATATGCTTAAACGCTTTGCCGTTCTCTTATTGTCTGCTTTGCTTACCATTCAGCCCATGCTGTGTCCCGTTTGCGTTTATGCAGAAGGAACTGCTACCTCAGATATCAATGTTGGCACGGCTGACGCATCTTTGGATGACAGTCAGATCGATGCCTTGGTTGGGGAAGGTGCATCGGCTGCTAACGAGGTCGTGACTGACTCTCAATCTAATCCGGGGTCCAACGACGCGGAGATGCCAACCGAAGACGAATCGGCAATTGCCCAGGCTAAACCCACACAGATTTCACTCGATGTCGTTGACTATGTATACGTTGAGAATTCCCTGGTGTCTCTTGGGGAACAGTGGAATCTCGCTATTGCCCTTAAGGATGCCAACGCTACTATCGATGACGCTTGTGCCACGCTTGTCGATTCCGAGGGCACTTCGCATGTCATTTTGGCGTCTGATTGCGCCGGCAATGCCGTCAGGTTTGCTGGGTCTTTCGACGAACAGAGCCAGGCGCTTCGCTATACGCTTCGCGATATGACCTACACGCTTTCTGGCGGCGAAACGTTTTATGTCTCGTTTGAGGATGACGAGGTGTCTCAAAACACCTATTCGTTTGAAGTTGTCTCTTCGGATGTTAAAGATTCTCTAACTGATCCCGACGGTGACGACGTATCCGCCGTGGTCATCAACGAGGACGGTTCACTTGAGTCGGCCGATTCTGTCGAGGAGGCTTTGTCTCTCGCTGATAGCTCGTCCGATGTTGCGGTCTGCGACGTCGATGATGCTGGCGATGCTGGTCGTGCAGCAGCTCGCGATTATAGGGAAAACTATCTCGTGGTTGCCATTGATCCCGGTCACGGCGGAAACGACCCAGGCGCCTGTGCAAATGGCGTCGTTGAGCGCGATGTTAACTGGAGCATCGCCAATCACTTTAAGGATGAGCTTTCTACCTACACGGGCGTGACGCCGTATCTTACGACCAATGGTGAAGAGCCGGGTCTCGAGAAACGCGTGCAACGTGCCGCCAGCGTGGGCGCTGATGTGTTTATTAGTGTCCATGTTAATTCCGCCGCTTCCAATGCGGGCGGTTGCGAGGTTTGGGTTCCCAATAACAGCTCCTATAACAATCACGTTCATAAAGAGGGCGAAGAGCTGGGCACCAAAATCGTGCGTCAGCTGGCAAGCTTGGGGCTTACATATCGTGGCGTTAAGTCTCGCGATTGGGGACAGGATTCGAGTGGTGCTAATAAATACCCCGATGGCAGCATGAAGGACTACTACAGCGTCATCCGCACCGCCCGTACCTATAACATTCCGGGCATTATCGTCGAGCATGCATTTGTTACTAACAAAGAGGATGCCGCTCGTCTTGCCGATGATTCGTTTAGATATAAACTGGGCGTTTCGGATGCTAGGGGAGTAGCCGAGCAATACAACCTCGTTAAGGACAATGCTGCCCGCGCGAATGCCACGGTTGGCGTTGCGGCATATGTTTCTAATCTTGGCTGGGAGAGCACTGTTTACGACAAAAAGGTTGCGGGCACTACGGGTAAAAGCCTGGGGCTTCAGTCCTTTAAGGTGTCTGTCCTTAATTCGGTCGCCCAGTATGGCGGCGTTGCCTATCGCGCAAACGTTGACGGTGCTTGGCAAGATTGGAAATCTGACGGTCAAGAGGCCGTCACGGCCGGTAAGGGTAAAGCCCTCCAAGCCGTGCAGCTTAAGTTGACCGGCGCTGCGGCGAATAAATATGACATCTGGTATCGCGTTCATTCCGCTGAATTTGGCTGGCTTGGCTGGACCAAAAACGGATCGAGCGCCGGCAGCCTTGGCTATGGCAGATCTGCCCAGGCACTCGAGGTAGCTATTGTTCCTAAGGGTTCGAGTGCTCCAGGAGCAACGACAAACCCCTATTATGATCGTTCCGACGAACCCGTTGAGCTTGCTGCCCAGGCTCATGTAAGTAGGATTGGCTGGATGGGTCAACAAAAGGCCGCTGAGGGTAAGAGCATCGTTATCGGCACGACTGGTCGGAGCCTTCCGCTTGAGGCCGTTAAGTTTTCGTTTGGCAACAAAGGTGTCGGCGGTGGCATTCAGTCGAGAGCACATGTTCAAGATATTGGATGGCAGGGCTGGGTAGATACAGGTGCCGTGAGTGGCACTACGGGCAAGAGTAAGCGTATGGAGGCGATTTGTTTGCGCCTTACAGGCGATCTCGCGTCTAAGTACGACATTTACTATCGCGTGCATGTCGCCAATATCGGTTGGCTTAGTTGGGCAAAAAACGGTGAGAAGGCTGGTTCACAGAGCTACGGCTATGCGGCCGAGGCTATCGAGGTTAGGCTCGTTAAAAAAGGCTCCGCGGCGCCCAGCACATCGGGTGAGGCATTTAAGACACCGCTTGTTCTATACAATGCACATGTCCAGAACATTGGCTGGCAAAACAAGGTTTGCGACGGTGTGACGGCCGGCACGACTGGCCGAGGCCTGCGCATGGAAGCGCTGAATGTTTCATTGGGCAGTTGGGCGACTTCGTCTTCGGTGCAGGTGCGTGCACACGTTGCCAATATCGGTTGGCAAAATTGGACTACAGGCACGGCAGGCACTACGGGTAGGGGCTTGGCAATTGAGGCCCTGCAAATAAAGCTTACGGGCGAGGCGGCTCAGACGTACGATGTCTATTATCGTGTTCATTCCGCCAACTTTGGTTGGCTTGGCTGGGCTAAAAATGGCGAGAGTGCCGGGTCGCAGGGTTTCGGCAGGGCTGCTCAGGCTGTTCAGATAAAGCTCGTCCACAAGGGCGGCGCCGCTCCCGGTTCTACCGCCACGCCCTTTAAGATCAAAGAATCGGCTACGAGCACCGATAAGATTATGGGAAAATCGACTGCTACAGCTGCGCAAATGGCAGCGGCTTATAAACGCACGGGTCGATCCTATCCCTCGAATGTCTATGCCTCTAAGGGCGCTTCCACTATCGATGCGTTTGCGCAGATTGTTGTGAATGAGGCCGAAGCGGAGGGCGTGCGCGCCGATGTCGTATTTGCGCAGGCTATGCTCGAGACCGGTTGGCTGAGCTTTGGTGGCTCCGTTAAGGCCTCTCAGTGTAACTTTGCGGGCATTGGTGCGGTTAATGCTCAGGCTGGCGGCGCAACGTTTAAGAATGTTGCCGAAGGCATTCGCGCTCAGGTTCAGCATCTTAAGGCCTATGCATGTACGGATAAGCTCAACAAGCCTTGCGTTGACCCGCGATTCCATCTTGTTAAGCGCGGCTGTGCTCCGCTCATTACAGACTTGAATGGTAAATGGGCTGTCCCCGGTACCACCTACGGGCAGAACATCATGGGTATTATCGCTCGGTTCTAACGTTCTGCCCCCCCTGGGGTGGCTAGGAGCTATATACAATGAGACCGCCGCAATGCGAGCGTTGACATGGTCTTCGCACGTATTGCGGCGGGTTATTTTTACCTGATTAAACCGAGCTTTAGCTCTGCGGAGGCTAAGCTGACTTTTTGAGCTTGCTTGCGGCCTTCAAAATGGACTGCAGGTGCTTTTTGTTAAGAAACAAGTAGGCCAGATAGATTATGCAGAATGCGAAGCTTGCAGCAAGCGGCGATGCAACTTGAGCGATGACAACGAAGGCCGCGCTCAGCGCGAGCGCCATAAAGCCTAGACGTGTTGTTTCGACGCCCAAAATCTTGGTGATCTTGAGCTCGGAATAAGTGCTTCGGATGCCCAAGATGAGCATGACACCGGTGAGCGTAAATTCAACAGAATGGAAGACATATGTTCCGGCAATGGTGATAACGGCACTCGTGGCAAAGGCGACAATGTTAATCTTGAGCAGCTGTTTTTCTTGCCTCAGCACCTTAAAGAACGTAGTGCCCACTATGTCCATCTTGCCGTCAAAAACGCAGATGGGAAACAAGATCGAGAACAACTCAAGGCTTTTGGCATACTGCGGGAGCCATGCGGTGAGGATGACGACGATCGGGCCAAATAGAACATAGATGGCTGGGAGCATTACATCAAGTCCATCGCGCATAACCAGAAAGACCTTCTTAAGATTGTCTTCGGAGGTCTGCTTGAGATTGGGGAAAAATACCATGCTTACCTGAGACAAGAAGGTTAAGAATAGCGATGCGATTGAGATGGAGAACGAGACGATAGAGAAGACCTCGATACCCCAATTGGCATCGATAAAGAACCGGACACAGCCCAAGATGAGCTGACTCATGATGTTGGAGATCATGAGTTTGATGCCGATATTGATGCTGTGTAGGGAGAGCCCCAGACTATCTTTGGGCGGATAGAGTCCGGCTTGGATAAAGTCCCTAGCATGAAAAACGCAGTAGCCAAGGCGAAAGACCTTGGAGATCAAATATGCCACAAGATACGGCTCGACCATATTTACGCGCACGATCATGAGTGCAACAAAGATTGCAAATAACGAAAGCGTCTCGATGACACACGAAAGCGAGAAAAGCGGTGTTTCGTTCATGGCTTGGAAGACGAACCCAAGAAGAGTTGACGCATTGGTGAGCAAGAACGTTACGCTAAAGATGGCAAGAACAAAAGAGCGCTCTTCTTCAAAGGGGCCAATCAATGCCGTAATAAAAACGCCAACGGCTATTATGCCCTGAAACAGGAGGCTGACCATAAATTGCGAGTTGACCGATTTTTTATCGATCTTTCCGCGAGTTTGTCCTCCCTTTTCTAGGTATAGGCCATCATTGAGCCCAAAGTGCATGAATCCTGCATAGCTCATGTAGAAGATCAGTAGCTGCCAGTAGCCATATTCGCGTACGCCCAGCAACTTGGGAAGCACGAGCGACAGTACGATGGAGGAGAGCGTGCTTATTCCTTGGGACAAAAAAGCCAAGGCGATATCTTTGAGTACCTTTTTTAGATTCATAAGTCTCGCTTACATGTAAGTTATGGCGTGGTTTGCCTGGTAATTGTAGCAGCGTTGGTTAAGACGTCATTCTTGTCGATGTCGCTTATATAAACTCTTGATATGCTCAGCATGGCTTTCATGGGCTGTTTTGACATGCACTTTAATCGTTTTGAGCGATATGAATATAATTGAAACGATATACGAATTCAGCCTATTTGTCTGCCTGTGACCGTATGATTGCAAGCAGGCGCGAAGATTAATTACACGGAGGTAATTGTGCGCACAACTAAAAATGTGTTTGTGGTCATTTTTGCCGGCGGCGTTGGCTCGCGTATGCGCGGCGCAAAAGTGCCCAAGCAGTTTTTGGAGCTGGGCGGAAAACCCATTATTGCTCACACCATCGATCATTTCGAAAAGCATCCCATGGTTGCCGGCGTCGTTGTCGTATGTGTTGCCTCGGGTTTGGATCACATGCGCGAGATAGTTGAGGACGCTCACTACTCCAAGGTCTTGTCGATTGTTCCGGGTGGCGAGACGGGCCAGGATTCCATCTTTAATGGTCTTTCTGAGCTTAAACGACTTGGCGTAACGGATGAGGATTCCATTGTTTTGATCCATGATGGCGTCCGACCGCTAATTGACGAACAGACTGTCACTGCCTGTATCGAATCTGTTTCCCAGTATGGTCCCACCGCAACGGTTGCTCCTTCGCCCGAAACGATTATCGAGGAGGAGAATGGCGTGGTAGAGCGCGTCGTCGACCGCTCGCGCTGTAAGCTTGCACGTGCTCCCCAGGGCTTTAAGTTTAATGATATTTATGCCGAGCATCTCCGCGCACGCAAAGAGGGCAGACATGATTTCATCGATTCAATCTCGCTCATGGCGCACTATGGACACAAGGCGCATACGGTTGAAGGACCTGCGGACAATATTAAGGTGACCACGCAGCGCGATTTCTTTGCGTTTAAGGGGTTTGTCGACTACAAGGAAATGGAGCAGCTATGGCCGCTGTAGATGAGTATTTGTTTGATCGAGCTGCGAAGATTGCCGCTGAGGTCGATCTTCCCTGGGCTGAGCTGGACGGTAAGACCGTTTTGGTGACAGGATCAACGGGTTTAATTGGTTCGCAGGTTGTGAGGACTCTGCTCTCTAGAAACGATCACGTTGATGCCGGCATCAACGTGGTTCTGCCCGTTCGAAATATAAAAAAAGTTCAGGCTCTGTTTGGCGACCGAAGTGACGTTTCTGTTCTGGGGTGGTCGCTTGGCGATGAGCTTGTTGGTTCCGAGCACGTGGATTATGTAGTCCATGCTGCCTGCGGAACATCAAGCAAGAGCTTCCTCGAGACTCCCGCCACGACGATTATGCAGATTGTTCATGGTGGGGAGGCTGTACTGAGGTACGCTTGTTCTATAGATGCGAAGAAGGTGCTGTTCCTCTCTACCATGGAGGTTTACGGCGAGGTCGAAGGTGTGGCTACTGAGGATAACCTTGGTAAACTGGACCCCATGGTCGTTCGCAACAGCTATCCCGAGGCCAAGCGTCTTGTCGAATGCCTGTGTGCTTCGTATGCCACTGAGCACGGTGTCCCTTCGGTTGTTATGCGTTTGGCTCAGACGTTTGGCGAGGGTGTCCATCCCGATGATATGCGAGTGTTTGCCGATTTCGGTCGTCATGCTATCGAAGGCAAGGACATCGTTTTGTTGAGTGATGGCCTTAAGCGTAACGGCTACCTTTCGGTTGACGATTCTGTGCGTGCTATTTTGATTGCTCTAGTTAAGGGTAAATCTGGCGAGGCTTATAACGCAGTTAATGAGGATGCGTATTGCAGCATTAGGGAAATGGCGCAGTTGGTTTTGGATCAGTTTGGGGCTGAAGGCGCACAGGTCCGCAGGGAGTTTGATCCCGAGCGCGAGGCGACGTTCAGGAAGGCCTCTGACCTCATGCTCGATTCATCTAAGCTCAAGGCGTTGGGCTGGGAGCCCAACGATTCGCTCTCTGATATGTACCGAGCCATGATTGATTGCTGGAGCGTTCATGACTAACGTGATAGCGCGAAAGCCGTCCGTCCTTGTGATGATGGCCACTTATAACGGTGAGAAGTATGTTGCTGAACAGATCGATAGCATCCTTGCTCAAGAAGGTGTGAATGTCACGCTTTTGATATCGGATGATGGTTCGAGCGATAATACGCCGTCGATTTGCAGCCGTTATGCCCAAAATATGCCTAGCGTTCAATTTACCGTCAACGAGAATAATAAGGGTCTCGCTCGAAACTTCATGGATATGCTTTACGGTGCAGATTCAACGACTTTCGACTATTTTGCGTTCTCAGATCAAGATGATTATTGGATGCCCAATAAACTTGTAAAGGCAATTGAGGCAATTAGCTCAGCTGGCGAGGGTCCTCGTCTTTATTACAGCGACGTTTGCAACGTCGATGAACATCTTAATGGAGGGTCAAGAGAATACGGCGCATTTGCTTCGCATGCTAATTCCTTAGGGTTGTTGCTGACCGTGAATTGGGCATCAGGATGCACGATGGTGTTCAATTCAGCTTTTGCGTCTGCCCTTCAACATTATGTTCCGAGGGATTGGCCTCGTATTCATGACGGCTGGGTTCACTTGGTCGCTAGGGTGCTGAATGCTCAAGTTCCCGATCTTGAGCATGCTTACATTAAGCGCCGCATCTCGGGCCAAAATCAGGTTGGTGAGCGTGGGTTAAACAGTTTGAGCGGCAAGCGTATAAAGATCATTGCTAGCTCGCTTCTGACTCCCTCGGAGCACGGCCTTACTGAAGCAGCTTCGCTTTTGCTTGATGGCTATGCCGACAGCATGAGTTCTGAGGACAAAGAGCTCGTATCTCGCTTCGTTGATGGACGTCATAGCATTGTGAAGCGTTTGGGCATGATGTTTGATCCAGCTTTTGCGCAACCGTTTCCGCTTGAAAACATTATGTTTAAAGGCAAGATGTTTTTGAACATTTATTAAAGTATTTGCTGAAATCTGAATTCCTTGATGTTGTGTACTCTCGTTCAGGGCTGTCTTTGGCGGGAGTTTCAGATTCTCATGATACCTTTTCTCTGGGCTAAATATATATTTCGGTAGCAAACTCTTTAATCTGTCGCCTGAACTTGGTAGTGTCGAGAAAGTTAGTGTAGAGCCCGATCCGAAGCAAGTCGGCCCGGCGTCCTGGAACCTGGAACACGGTTGATATCCTATGCCGCCTCGG
>OLNH01001369.1_pt1 | contig 12823 bp, 10 predicted proteins | sample 1643101 | NCBI WGS metagenome assembly OLNH01 (sample SAMEA3136758, study PRJEB25190) | human gut metagenome | biome: human gut; feature: human-associated habitat; material: faeces | place: Austria | collected 2013
TAAATAATAGCACGTAAGAGCATATTTGTAAAGGAATCTCCAATTTTTTATCAAAGAGAGTACGTGATTACAAAATAGCTGTAATAATGTACCAATATTTGTTATTCTATAATCTTCCAATTACTCCCGTTCTTTTCAAGTACCAAATCAAATTGAGATACCTGCGTTGCTTTGGTCTGCTGGTCGATATACTCCACTGTCAGCGATACCGTGACTTGATTATCCTTACGATTGTGAATAGGATTTACCAGTTCTTGAAAGATGTACTCTTTTCCGATTGGTTTTAATATCCCGTCATTCACATAGTAGGAAAGTTCACTGGCTGTCGCTGTAGGATAGAGCTTGAAGAACGTCGTTAAAAACTCATTGATTTCATTGGTTGTAATGGAATCAACCGTCCCCTCACTTTCAATGGCTTTTGGTTTATAACTTGATTTCTTAGGTATGTTGGTAATGGTCGGATTCTTAACCAGTACCATATTTCCAGAACCATCTACATAGACACTCACTATATAAGCAGAGTGGACGGTCTTTGTATTTTCTCCCTCTGTAATGAGCTGGTCTACACTGTAGGTTACATTAAACTCATTGTCGCCAGTTGGCTCTACCGTCCATATCTGAAATCCTCTTACAGAAGACGATACAGGAATATCTTTGCGTACTGTATCAACATTGAGAGCTTGAAGTTCATCTGTCAGATAGCCTTTTAGACTTTCCATTCGATTATCAATGGACTTATCGGATTGCTCCCATGAATAGTAGACTTTCGCAAAGTTCTCTACAAAATTTTCTACATGATGAGTATCAACGTATTCCTTTTCTATGATAGTTGTTTCGTGAATAGTATGAGTATCTATAGCTGTAAAGTGCTTGAATATCGCAAAGCTGAAACTAAGCCCTAAAAGTACCCACAAGGCAATCACAACCTTTTTATGAGGATTGACCTTATAGACACGAGGTTTCTTTTCCTTTGGTATCTGTTTTTCTTTATTCTGATTTTTTCTAAATTTCATCATTAAATCTTCCTTTCTCATTGTTTGATTCGTCCTGCTCCTACTAAATGCTGTTGCCAATAGGAGCTTGTTAAGTCGGCATAGCCGATAGGGTCTCCTGCGTGAAACATTCGATTATCGCCTAAATAAATCCCGATATGAGTAATATAAGAGCCAGCGTTATAGGTAGAATGAAAGAAAACCAAATCGCCAGCTTTTGCTTCGGATAGTGGGATATGTTGGGTCACATCATATTGTTGTTGTGCGGTTCGTGGTAATTTAATCCCAGCTTTGCCATACGTCCATTGTGTCAGTCCGCTACAATCAAATGAAGTAGTCGGGGAAGCTCCGCCATAGACATACTTCCAACCCTCATATTTCAGTGCTTCGTCCATGATGGCTTGTACCGTATCATCATCAAACTCTGTTGTGACAAGATACTGCGTTACCAGTTGCACATAAAACATATTGCCATAGTTATATCGCCAGCCCCCATTGATGGGTATGGCTATTGGATTGGGATAGGACACTTTTTCGCCGTCTGAATATTCCTTAGAGAAACTTTGAGCCAGTTCAAAGGTATATTTGTTTCCACGATTAGCCACATACCCTAAGAAGCCACCGCCATAATTGTAGGACTGAATAACCGATTCCAAATCCACACCGAGCCTATCTCTACTGGCTAATAATTCACTGAAATACTTCACACCTTGCTTGATAGATTCTTCTGTACTCAATGAATTGGGTGGTAGACCAAGGGATTCCGAGGACTGCATAACATCTTCGGCAGTACCGCCCGATTCCACCTGTATAATAGCAAGCAGTACATTAACGTATTCTTCAATGCCATATTCTCTAGCGTATTTTTCTACCATAGGCTTATGAGCCAGCACTTCTGCGGAAACATTCACACCGCCATAGTGAATGTTTGAAAAACCGCCATCTTGTTCATCTGAAAATAAAATGGCAACAAACAGAAGTAGTGAGAAGACCATCAAGAATAGCCCAGAACCACCAATCACTAAAGCTTTCAGTTTCATGGTTTCTTACTGCCTTTCTTGATAGTGGCGGATTTTATTGGTGGTCTATTTCTAAGGTTTTGGCTTTGAACTCTTTGAACAGTAGACGGACGCTCTTTTGTGACTGGACGTTGTGAAGCTCTGTCTGCTGGTGTAGTTGAAGTTGCTGGCTTTTGAACTGTTCTTTCTTGTGTAGTACGGTTTTGTCGTTCCGCTTTTAAACTTAAAGAATCGGACTTAACTGCTGGACGCTCCTGTTTGGCTTGTTGAGATTCCATGCGTGAAGTCTGAATAGAAGATTGTTTTGCGGTCTGTCCATCATGAGATTGTTCTTGCTTAGTAGCTGGTCTTTCATGAACGGAAGAAGCTGGCTGTTTTTTCTGTTTGACCTGTTCCATTTCAGAGCGACGCTCTGCAATGGTTTTGCGTCTTTGTTCCTGCTGTTCCTTGCGTCCGCTGGCTCTGTCTGCTCTGGTTTGAGAAATACTGGAAGTTAGGTCACGAACATTTTCTTTTGCTTTGGATTTTCCTTGATACACTGCATATCTTGCATTGGTCGGAATATCCTTAACCTGTTCTTTGAGATTACCAGCAGAATCAACGATTTTATCTTTGGTATCAGCAACTGCTCCGATTGTTTGTCCGATACGTTTTCCAAGTGTTGATTTTTCCTGTCCGTCTGGACGGGTGTGATCTGCTTGTGTCCTACCAGAACTACCCGACTGTCCTTGTTTTCCTGTAGCACTGGCAATGGCAGAGCCAGCACCTAAAGCTGTCATGGAGCGTCCAAGTTTACGCTGTAGGCGGTGCATATGAGCGTGCATAAGCATACGAGGTTTTCTCATCACACGACTTCCCACACTTTGAGAATCGTTGCTTTGAAGCGAAAACATACTCATTAAATCGCTCAGTTTGAAGTAGATTCCTGCAAAGGTCACAATCTGTAAAAAGGCAATCAAAAAGAACGGATAACCAGCCGATAAGGTATAGAGCATGGTTGAAATACTAAAGGCTGTCGTAATAATCAGCGTGATTCCAGCTCGTGTCAAAATGGTATTAAAGAGCTTTGTTATGGCTCGTTTTGACATACCATCAAATGATGGAATCATGCTTAAAATAAAGCTCACAGGCAGAAACATAGCATAGATGATAAAAAGTACCTGCGAGAAAATCATGATTCCTGTTAATAGGAATACAAATATGGAAATCCCAATATTGAAGACAAATAGGAAGAAGACTGTACCTAAACGGTTAATGGTCTTTGTAATGGTTAGATTGGTATTGCTTCTGTCTTCAATTTCTTCCGCAACAATTTTTTCTCTGTCTTCGCCATTGTTGGAATCTGGGCTGGTGGAGAGCAGGCTTTCCACACGGTCAATACCGATACTTTCAATGTCTGAACTGTTGTATTGAAGCAGTAGCCACGGTTGCTGAACCTGTATGGAAAACAGGCTATCTCTGATTAAGTCCACGCTGTCCTTGCCTTGACTATCGGAATGGGGCATGACAATCTTCGTGCCAAGTGATAAACTGGCATTACTGATGTCTGATGAAAAGTCATTGATTTTTTTAATGTAGTCGGGAGCGTAGGCAATAAAGGAAGCCGATAGGATAAACACCAGCACAAAATTCATAATGGCATGAATTGCCTTTGTGGTTTCTCTCTTTATCAGTCCCGTATAGGCAACATAAACCCCAAGAACCAAAATCAAGAGTAAGAGGAATCCAACATAGAAACCCTCTGTTGAAAATCCGTTTGCACTCACACCAGCTAAGGTCTGCATATTCTTACCAATGGAATCTGCTGTAGCGGAAATGAAGTCTAAGGAATAGGCTTCCTGTACTAAGTAACCTGTCGCATTGGAAACATACAAACTGATTGTCCAAATAAAATTGGTAATGGCATATAGTCCATACATGACCTGTTTTCCAATCCCGTCCGACCAGTTCCACGGAAGCCAGCCCCAGCTATTATCCACATAAAAATCCAGTTGATAGTTTTCAAGTGGGTATCGGCTGTATTCATTTGCCACATTGACCGTATCATCTACCAAGCCCGCAGCTTGAACCACCGTTCCCAGCATGGCTAAAAGAAAAATGGCAATCACAAGTGTGAAAGCCACTGTCATTGCCACTTTACCTAGACGTTTCAGCGTCCAGTTTGATTTTATTCTGTTTACTATTGATGGTTTCACATTTACACCTCTTTTCGCACAGGTGGTCTGGTATCAAAGGCATGGAGCAGTTCTTCAAATACAGGGTGGAACTGTATCACACCGACACGACCATATAAATCACTGATAAGGCATTGCCCGTTTTCCAAATCACGCAATCGCTTCTGATTGTTTTCGTCCTCTGGGTCTACACCAAAAAAGGCTAAGGTCTTTTTAATCTCGTTAAGGTCAGTGGAACGAAATGCAAATTTTAAGCCGAGGTTATTTTTCAGTTTTTCATCTAAGAGGTCGTCTGTATTTTGGGTCACGAAATATACCCCAGCGTTCATAGCACGACCAGCCCGAACCAGCTTCATAGATAGTGTTTTTCCTTGTGCTACCTGTAAAAAGCTCCATGCTTCGTCTAAATCTACAATCTTGAAAATGCTTCGGTCTGTATGGATAAAGTCTAAAGCAAAGGTACTAATGACAATCAGCATAGCAACGGATAAAAGCTCCATAGTGGTATATTCCTCAAAGGAAGTTTCCTTGTCGGGAAGTACCAAGTCCGCAACCTGTATAATGTTCAGTTGTTTTTCTAAGCTGATAGACTGCTCCACATAACCATTACTGAATAATAAATGTGCAAAGTCATAGTCTGTAAAACTTTCGATATGGTCGGCTATACTGGTACTTAGTGGCGTATTCTCAACCCGTAATTCCTCAATCACTTTCATCAACCCTCGTACTTCACTATTGGTTACTGCACGAATGGCTTTTCTAAGGATTGGGAAGCGTTCCCCATCACGAGAGGAAATCCCCGTAAGGAATGTCAGAATATCAATAGCCAGTGATTCAGAATCTTTGGGATTTTTCATAATCACATAAGGGTCAAGTAAGCCTTTGTTTTTCTCATCAGAAGTCAGAGTGACGATATTGATTTCATGGGAAATCTCTGGCAAGGTTTCTTTCCATCTGCCACGTTCTGCTTTTGGGTCTACAATCACTGCTTGTGCCCCATAAAGCACCGCATAATAGACGATAAGGTTATTCGCAAAGGATTTACCACCACCCAGCGAACCAACAAAAGCCGACGCTAACGCATTGGTTACTGAACCCTTAACCCCTTGACTGGCAAGAGCAGGTTTCAGATAGACATTGCGTCCAGTATCTAAGCTGTAGCCAACATAAATCCCCTCATTTTCCCCCAGCATTTGAGTAGCACCAAAACCTAAACCAGCGAGGAAATCAGAGGTCACGTATTGAATATAATCATTCATATAACGCTTGCTGGCAGGTAAAAATTCTTCATGTAAGCCGAGCATATCCCCAAATGGTCGTACCAGTTTTACGCTTAAATCGTCATAAAAATCTTTCACTTCATTACAACGACGTTTGAGTTCGTCAAGATCATTTGCTGATACCCTTACCACATAAGACAGCTTGTACATAGATTCCTTGCTTTGGTCTAAATTGGTTTCCAGCTCATTCACACTTTCCAGAGCTTCCGCCACATTGGAGCTGGTTTCATTATCACTTTGCCAAGCGTGGTTATCCAAGTCTTTCAGTTCTTTCTTTTTATTGCGGACAGTAGATAGGGCTTTACGATTCGCTACAATTTCCACATTCATTGACGTATCAATCGGGAATGTAAATTGCTGTTGCTGGTAGTAGAAGATTTCAGAGGACGGGAAGTCCAGTTCTCCGACAATGCTGTTAATGGTAAAGTAAGCTACATAGACGGTTTCATCTTCCTGCTGGATTTTCAAATATCGCTGTTTTTCTTCCACCAAACAGCGAGTAGGCTTAATCAAGTCATAGTATTTAATCAGCGTTTCATTATCCAGCTTTTTCTTTGATAGATGGTACTCATACTCTTCATAGGCAGTGCCTGTCTGTCCGTAAAGGTGTTCAATCAGATAGCCGAAGTCGTCCTTATCTAACCTGCGGATTTTGAAACGACGAGAGATTTTATTTTCTAAGAGCTTTTCCATCTTCTGAAAACGCAGGATTTCATCATTACTCATACTAACAAAATCGCCCATCAGCTTATGGTTCACATCATAGACAAAATCAGACAAAGCATTTTTTGCTTCAACGGTAAGACTTTTCATAGAAAACTCCTGATCGTTGAGAAGCAACTTAAAGCCGATAAAGAAACGGTAGTTCACTTGATTTTCGCCAATCATGGATATTAAAGCGTCTGTCTGTTGGTCGATTTTGTCATAGGCAACCGCTTTGAGCTTGCCAGTGACTTCATTTTTGGAACGCTCTTGTGCAGAACGTATGCTGGATTCTGTACTGATTTGTAAAGCATGAATTTTGCCATCACGATTTTGTGCGATAAGCTGTCTGAAAGAATCATGCACTTGTATTTTCTGTTCTGGACTTAGAAATGAGTAATTGTAAGGAACAAGCTCATAGTAAGCATAACATTCCCCGTCTTTATTCCAGACGAGATTGTTTTCAATGTATTTAATTGGATATGCCATAAAATTCACTCCTAACTGCTGTAATGGCTTCTTGTGGCTGGTTTCTGCCAAGCGTTACTTTTTTTCCTGCATAGGTCAGCTTTGGTCGCAGTGCATAAGCAATGACAGACTTCAAAAATCCATAAGGCTTTTTACCATCAAAAGTTTTTGTAGACATAAACCATGTGAAAGCCACAGGAATCCCAAAGTATTTGAGAAATGCTCCCTCTATCATGGAAAGAGGGGGCAAGTTGCCAAGTATCATCACTGCAAAGAGTGACACGACAAACCATGTCATTTGCGTAAAGGTTATGGGAAACGGAAGTCTAAAATCATTGATAGAATACAGTACCTTTTCCACAGACCAGATACTGGTATAGCTTCGTATTTTCTTCATGTAATCAATCCTTTCATAAAAAATAGGGGTAGCTGATTGAGCCACCCCGTAAAATAGAAAATCTGCCAGTAGTAATGTACCGACAGATTTAATAGACGATTTCAAAAATCCCATGATTGGTTGAGATAAACGTTCCTGAAAGGTCTAAATCCCGACCATAGGCTTGATAATCAATATAGTTTTGAAGACTAGCTGGTACTTCGCCTAAAGCACCCGTTTCTTCAATGTAGTAGCGTGCCACGTCATACATATCATCACAATCGGAATGAATGATAATATCCTCTTGATGTTCGCTTAGTTCTTCAATGCTTGAAAAATGAGTGAGCAGAGCAGATAGCTCCGATTGTAATTCTTCGGGTAATTCCGATACCATTTCCCATAGTCGATTGAGTTCGCCAATGGAAGTGTATTCGTCAACCGTAAAGGGTAACTCGTAGTCATGAATGGCGTATTCCTCATATTCATCATTCAAGCCGATTTTCTCTTTGACTTCCTCAAAGTCAATGGGAAAGGTAAACCACGCACCGACCAATTCGCCCTCATTGTATTTGCCTAAATTCGCAATATAGACTTGCATATCGTCCATATATTCACGTCCTTTCTTTGTAGAGATTCAAAAATCCCTACCGCACTTCGTTTGGTGTACCATTCCTTTGCGGAACATAAGAAAACCACTTATATTCCACAAAAGAACGGTTTTATTTAAGCACCAATAATGCGATTGAATAGCTCTAGTAAAATGTCTTTTACTCCAGCAGCGTTGAAGACTAAGCCAACCGCAATAATCGCAATAATTAAAAAGCCAATCAGTTTGCTAAACTCACGCTTGAAGCCAAGATACAAGCCAATCACAACGATTGCTAAAAGCACCAGTGATTGAGCGTTTGATAGAAACCAGTTATAAAGGTTTTGTCCAAAATTCATAAAAATGTTCTCCTCTCTATATTCAATGAATTTGTATTTGAGTTATTTTTTTGTTGTTATCACGTCCTGTTCTTTTACTGACTGTTGCTTCAAAATCTGCTTGTGTCGGTCTGTCAGTTTCGCATGGTCGAGAATGTCTTTTACAACCTGCGTCTGGTTGATTTCATCAAGTTTAATCGCAACCTTTAAGGTCGGGGCAACTTGATGAGATAGCCAGTTCAGCGTCCTTTGGAAGGAGTAAGGCTCTGGTTTTGTGGTTAGTTTTAATCGTTCACGATTGTTCCCAATAAACCAAGCCCATTCTTCATTCAGTTTCCAATCAGAACGAGGTTTGGAATCGTCTTTATCTACAAAACGGATATACCGATTGATAATTTTAAAGGCGGTATGCTCTGGATTGTCATAGACGAGTAAATCACGGACTGCATAATAGGCACGCTCATTTTTCAATCGAATCTCAAAACGGTTTTTTACTTCTGCGTCTTCAATGGGAATATCATTTTTCTTGTACTGCTCGTAGTCCTTTTCATAGATACAGAAATAAACTTCACTTTGTAATGAACCGATATAGAGGGTGTTTCCCATACATTCCTTTTCCTCTTTGCGTACCAGTTCGCCACTGCGATAGCTTTTAAAACTGCGGAAGACGGAGATACATTCTTCCTGTTGGCACTTTTCAGTGAGTACAGGGATATTTAAAATCCCTGTCTTATCGTTAATGGCAAGGTCAAGGCGTTTCATCACACCGCCAGCCACCAAAACGTCCATAAAGAACTCATACCAGCTTCTTTGTTGTGCCAGAAGATAGCTTTCAAATTGTCTGCACCCACGACCTTTCAATTCCACCAGAACTCCTTTGTCCAGTTCATGGGAGCAAAGGACGAATATGTCGCCTAAAGCATAATGCTCTGAATAAGAATAGAAACCATAGTCCTCATGAAGAAAATAGGACAGTTTCAGTTGTAAGATGTTTTCGACCACCTGCTGTACGTCTGTTGTCGGAAAGCGAATCCTTACATAATCAAACAGCATTTCAAGGGGAGCGTCGGGATTGAAGCGTTCCAGAGCTTCCCAAAGGGACTGCTGTAAATCCTCTGATGGCTTGACTTTTCCTGTTTCAATATCGCTTAGATACTGCCTTGTAATACCAGTCGCAACAGCTAAACGGTTTTGAGATAGTCCATAAGCCAAGCGTTTTTCTTTTAAATGCTGTAACCAAGTTTGTTCATTCAGTAAAAATCCCTCCAATCAAAAAGGCGTATGTCAACTTTTAAAGCCCATTTGACATACGCTGAAATTTTGTAAATCCCTTGTAACCAAAGGATTTTCTAATGTTTTTTTGACTGTTTCCTGTCGATTTGTACCCCCCTGTTAGATACGGGGGGTTAAGTGCTGGCGTGGCTATTGCCACACCAGCCAGCAAGATCAGTCCACACCTGCGACTTCCGCTTCGCACGTCGCCTGCGTGGACTGTCTGCTGTTGGATAACTTTTTAATTTCCTCCAAGAAATCATATCCTTTTGGTACAAGGGGAGTATAAAACTCTGATATGACACTTGTTCCTACATCAACATAGCCACGACCTTTGATTCGCTTTAAGAAGAAATCCTTTTGTACGTCACTGCCAAACATCATGCCATAGCCCATTTCAGACATACGACCTAAAGCCACTCTGAAATTAAACTGATCACGGATTCCGTCGCCTAAATATTTTGCGTCTGGACGTTGACAAGCCAGTATTAGAAAGAAGCCAGCTTGACGACCTAACATGACAATCTGTTTCAGCTTATTCATAACTGCGGTGTTTTCTTTTGTTCCCAGCATTTCCATGAAAGCGACGTATTCATCAAAGATTAAGAAGTGTGCCGGGAGACCTAAGTAAGCATAATTTTTGCCAGTCTTATAGTTCTTCATCTGCTTCATTTCCTCACTACGTTTCATCATTTCTTCATAGAATGTTTCAATGCAAGAAAGCAAGTCTTCTTTTCTATAGTAGACATTTGCCATCACAGAACCTAAGTCCGCAAGATCAGCATTTTTCGGGTCAAGAATATACAGTTTTGAATCTGTATGAAGCAAGGCTTCAATCAGTGTCAGTATAAAGTAAGTTTTACCGCCACCTGTACCACCAGCAATCAACATATGAGGGAGCTTATCATATTCCCACCATACGTTTTTCATTAAGCGAAGTTTACCATCTTTAGCTTCTACTTCATCAATAGAAATACGACTGGCTATGGTGTCATAGAGCAAAGTATATTCCACATAGGAATCCTTTAACTCTTTATCCGTCAGCTCACAGTACAAGCCACTCTCTAATTTCTTTTCCAAGTGTAAGAGTTGGTCTTGATATTTTCCCAGCGTGATTTCCACCCGTATCTGTATCAAGCCATTTTTAAGTCGATAATACATTTTAGGGAAGTAGGTTATCTTTTCCTTTGTACGACCAGCACTATCTTTAAAGAAACCCTCTGTTTTGACCTGTTCAGATTCATACCACTTGTTTTCAAGTATCATCTTTGCCAGTTTTTGACGGTGGTAAAGTTGTTTAACCGTATCATAGCGAACCCGTTTGAATACAAACGCTACCAGCAAGCAGATAAGAATTGCGACACTGAAACTGATAATTAAATAGGGAATGTCAATCTTATCTGCTTGTGATAGGTTAAAATCCTGCCAGTTGATCTGCTGGATTGTCTTCACATGAAACAGTCCGACAACCAGCAGGAAAACAGGCAGGAGTGACGCTATCGTAAAATGAAAGACTAAATCTTTACCAGATGGGCGAATCCTTTTACCACGCTGTTTCATGCGAAAAAGTCTCCTTTCTACCTAGCGACTATTTGTCTTGTGTCGGTTCTTTCTTTGCTTGTGGTTGAGCTTTGAATGAACTAGAATCCTTTGTCAGCACAATATCGTCTGCCTTGATATACCAGTCAACATCTGCTCCTTGATAGGTGGCAGTAGCAACGGTGTCCGCAATGGGATTGATAAGTTCCACCCGTGCGTTATAATCAAACTCTTTCAAAGGCACGCTGGCAGGAATACTTACTTGAATCATGCGTCCTTGTCCTTTGGATTTTAAGTCATAGGTACGTTCCTTGATTTCATCTGAAACCGACCCGTCTTCATTTTGGATTCTCACTTCACGACGTAGAGCAGAGAATTTCAATTCTCCAAAAGTCGTGTCTTTATCTAATACAATGCCATTTGCTAATCTCATCATTTTTCCTCTCTTTCTTTATTCTTTTATCATGTCGTCAGCATGTAAAAGGTAATTTGTAAAACCACGAGTGCCGATTTTGTAGCCCTCTGCGGTAATACGTGGATTGACTAACTTCACACGTTCCTCAAAGCCGAAATGTTTTTCGCCAGCTTCAGCAGGAAGCACCACCACAATATCATCTGCTCTTTGAACATCAGAATAGAGATTATAGCTTCTTGATAAGACAGTTAGCCGTCCGTTGATTCTTCGCTGAACGACTTTATCCTCGCCAGCAAATTCTAAATTGCCGAATGTTTTTTCCATGTTGGGAATCACAAATTTAAGTTCCATATTTTTACCTATCCTTTCTTTTTTATTGGCTGAATGAATGTTTGATGGTCTTAAAGAGTGGGGAACGACCTTTTGATTCTTGATTTTTTGTTTTCATAAGTTCACTTCCTTTCAAAATCGGGTAAAAAAATAGACACCTCATTTTTTGAAGTGTCTACCTATTAAATATTCAAATTTTATTGGAAGTATCTTTATATCTTCACTTTTCAAGGATAAATCGTCGTATCAAAGCTCATTCATAAGTAGTAAATTAGTAGTAAATTGAGTGGTTTTGACCTTGATAAAGTGTGATAAGTCCAGTTTTTATGCGGATAACTAGATTTTTATGCTATTTTTATTTTAAAAATTTCATCACTTCATCCAAAGTTATTTTTCCTAAAGTAAATTGTTCTAAAGCTATATATCTTTTTTCTGCAATACTATGTTCTTTTTTACAACATACTGCTACTGTTTCAACTTCATCTTCTAATGGATAATATATATTCGATTTCTTTTGATAAGCCTCAAAATATCTTATTCCAAATCTTCTTTGTGACTCAGCATTAATATGAATACCATCTGGATTTGCATATAACTTTTCTCCAGTTACAAAATAACAATTCTTATTATTCTTTGCATATTTAAGCAATTCCTGATTTACTAATTCATATTCTATACAGCTTTTTCCAAATCCTGTTTTTCCTAAATAATCACCTAAACCGCCAATAATAAATGGAATTTCTGGAGCTTTCAGCTCCTTTCTAAATGAATTAACTATAACATTGAGTTTTTGATAATAATCTTTATATCTTTTACTATGACTATCACTTTCACCCTGATGCCATAAGATTGCAATCAGTTCACTGTTTTCCATAGCAAATTTAGCTTCGCTAATTGCATGACGGAATAAAATACCATCAATATTCCACTCATCAATAGAACTACCTCCTTCCGCACAAGGAATTAATCCAATTTGTTCACTTTTGTTTGCATTACACCATGCTTGAGCAAATGATGCTGCCGGTCCTATTCCAGCAACCGATCTATCAAAATGTATCGGTTCTACCATCATCTGCCATCTTCCATTTCTTAACATAAAAATATTTTCATTATAAATAGGTGTAACTTCATGTAAAAATCCACGTCCTGCCATATTTGATTGTCCTATAAGTAAAACTGACTTCATTAAATATTTTCCTCCTGTTTTATATTATATAAATCTTTTATATTGTACTAAAACACTCTGTGTTAATCCACTTTATTCAAAATATTCCTATTATTTTTCTGATCCAAATATGATAATGTCTTAATATATCAAGATTGATAATGTCC
>OLNH01001370.1_pt1 | contig 12820 bp, 9 predicted proteins | sample 1643101 | NCBI WGS metagenome assembly OLNH01 (sample SAMEA3136758, study PRJEB25190) | human gut metagenome | biome: human gut; feature: human-associated habitat; material: faeces | place: Austria | collected 2013
CAGCTCTGGTGCTTGTATTTAAGCGTCCTTTACTGATGATGTTTGGCGCCAGTGAAAATACGCTGGGATACGCAGAAAGCTATCTGAACATTTATGCGGTTGGAACGATTTTTGTACAGCTGACACTTGGACTCAATGCATTTATCGCCGCACAGGGCTTTTCTAAGATCAGTATGATGACAGTCGTGATCGGTGCAGTGACAAATATTGTGCTGGATCCGATCTTCATTTTTGGATTCCATATGGGCGTGCGGGGAGCCGCTCTGGCAACGGTGCTCTCTCAGGCAATCAGCGCAGTCTGGGCAATCCGCTTCCTTTCTGGAAAAGATACGGTGCTGAGATTGAAAAAAGAGAATTTCAGAATTCGAAAAGATGTGATGGTTCCATGTATCGGGCTTGGGTTTGCGCCGTTTATCATGCAGTCTACAGAGAGTATTCTGGTATTGTGCTTTAACTCTTCTTTATTAAAATATGGTGGAGACCTGGCAGTAGGCGCCATGACCATCCTTTCCAGTGTGATGCAGTTTGCCATGCTGCCTCTGCAGGGGTTGACCCAGGGAGGACAGCCGATCATCAGTTATAACTTTGGAGCCAACAATCCAGAACGTGTGAGAAAAGGATTCCGTCTGCTGTTGTTGTCGTCAGTGATTTATGCGGCCTGTATCTGGGCAGTAGCAGAACTGCTTCCGGGTGTATTTGTTACGATCTTTACCAATGACTTGCAGCTGGCAGAATTTGCAAGATGGGCGATGCGTATTTATATGGCGGCAGTGGTACTGATGGGAGCACAGATTGCCTGTCAGCAGACGTTTATTGCGTTTGGAAATTCTAAAATTTCAGCGTTTTTGGCAATGTTTCGAAAGATCATCGTGTTGATCCCGCTGATCTATATCCTGCCGGTATTTCTGGAAGACAATGTACAGGCAGTGTTCCTGGCAGAACCGATCGCAGACGTGATCGCGGTTGCGACAACATTGATCTTGTTTCGAAAAAACTTCAAAAAAGTACTGGCGGAAATGAAACAAAAATCAGAAACGCAAGATATCTGATTTTTTAAGCAAAATCGCCATGGAGGGTGATCGCCAGTCGTTACGAAAAGAAAACCACATGGATTTTATGAAATACAGTGTATTTCACAGAAGTCCGTGCGGTTTTTTTTGATTTCAGGATAAAAAAGAAACAGATGGGAAAACTAAGACAGAAAGGATCGGGAGGGCAAATCATGTTAGAAAAAGTAGATTTGACAATGAAAATGGAAAAAAGTGAATATAAGGCAAAAATGACTGCTTTGAAGCTGCAGATGGGAAAACTTCAGAGGCAGTGTAAGGAAATGGGGCTTCCGATCATGATTGTATTTGAAGGATTTGATGCCGCAGGAAAAGGAATGCAGATCGGAAAACTGATTCAGAGTCTGGATCCGAGGGGATTTGAAGTATTTACGGTGAAAGAGGAGACAAAAGAGGAAGCGATGCATCCTTTTTTGTGGCGGTTCTGGACGAAGACACCGCCAAGAGGCCGGATGGCAGTATATGATGGAAGCTGGTATTTTAAGGTGCTCAGTGACCGGTTTGAAAAGAAAATGCGAGAATCGGAAATAGAAAACTGCTATCGCTCGATCTGTTCCTTTGAAAAACAGATCACGGAGGACGGGACACTTCTGATTAAATTGTTTTTGGATATCGATCAAAAGGAACAGAAAAAACGGTTTGATAAACTCATGGAGTCTAAAGATACGGCGTGGCGTGTGACAAAGGCAGATCTGAAGAAAAATGAAAAGTATGATCAGTATCAGGAAATGATAGAAGAAATGCTGCAGAGGACAGATACAGAATATGCCCCCTGGACGATTGTGGAGGCTACAGACAGACGCTATGCAACAGTCAAAATCTACACCGTGATCACGCAGATGCTGACAGCAGGGATTGACAACAGGCGCAGGGAGATTGCAAGGGAGACGGCGGCAGAGGTGATCCGGGAAGCGGAAAAAGGGGCGTCTGAGAATAGAAGTCTGATAGATGGAGCAACAAAAGGGTTTCAGGAATCTGTGCTGGCAAAAGTGGACTTAAGTTTGTGTTGTGACAGGAAAACGTATCGGAAAAAGCTCAAAGAATATCAGAAAAAGATCGAGAAGCTGCATGGAGAGCTGTATCAGAAGCGCATTCCGGTGGTAATCGGGTTTGAAGGCTGGGATGCTGCCGGAAAAGGAGGAGCGATCAAGCGGCTGACAGAAAAGATGGATGCCAGGGGATATGTGGTGAATCCTACAGCGGCGCCGAATGATCTGGAGAAAGCACATCATTATCTCTGGAGATTCTGGAAAAACATTCCAAAGGACGGGCATATCGCAATTTTTGACAGAACCTGGTACGGCAGGGTGATGGTAGAGCGGATAGAAGGGTTTTGTACGCAGGAAGAGTGGAAACGGGCGTATAAGGAGATCAATGATATGGAAAAGGATCTCGCGGACGCAGGGGCTGTAGTTTTGAAATTCTGGATGCAGATTGACAAAAAAGAGCAGGAAAAGCGATTCAGACAGCGGCAGGAAAATCCGGAAAAGCAGTGGAAGATCACAGAAGAAGACTGGAGAAACCGTGAAAAATGGGAGCAGTATGAGGAGGCGGTCAATGAGATGCTGATCCGGACTTCCACAGAATATGCTCCATGGATCGTGGTAGAGGGAAATGATAAATATTACGCCAGATTAAAAGTGCTTGAGACGGTGATCGATGCACTGGAAAAAAGAATTTCAAAAAAATAAAGGAAAAGAGATGTGACCGCAGAATATAATAAGTGTAGGGGATTTTAAATGCTCAAAAATGAAAGAGAAGTAAGAGGCAGACATGTATTATTCGGAAGAAGTAATCGAAGAAGTAAGAACAAAAAATGATATTGTGGATGTGATCTCAGGATATGTGAGACTGCAGAAAAAAGGTAGTTCCTATTTCGGACTCTGTCCGTTTCACAATGAAAAGTCCCCCTCTTTTTCCGTAAGCAGAGAAAAGCAGATGTATTACTGCTTTGGCTGTGGAGCGGGAGGAAATGTATTTACATTTCTGATGGATTATGAGAATTTTTCATTTGTGGAAGCACTGAAGTTTCTGGCGGACAGGGCAGGTGTTGCACTCCCTGAGATGGAGTATTCAAAAGAAGCAAAAGCCAGGGCAGACAGAAAGACACAGCTTCTTGAGATCAACAAGCTGGCAGCGCAGTATTTTTATGTGCAGCTGAAGTCTGAACAGGGAAAGACGGCGCACGCATATCTGACCGGCAGGCAGTTGTCAGAGGAGACGATCAAGGCATTTGGTCTCGGATATTCCAGCAAGTACAGCGATGATCTCTTTCGTTACCTCAGAAAAAGGGGGTATACGGAAGATCTGATCCGTCAGGCGGGACTGATCAATACCGATGAGAAAAATGGTGTTTATGACAAATTCTGGAATCGGGTGATGTTCCCGATCATGGATGTGAACAACCGGGTCATCGGATTTGGCGGGCGTGTGATGGGAGACGCAAAGCCAAAGTATCTGAATTCACCGGAGACAGAGATCTTTGACAAGAGCCGTAATCTGTACGGACTGAACCGGGCGCGCACATCAAGAAAGCCGTATTTTCTGGTGTGTGAGGGCTATATGGATGTGATCGCGCTGCATCAGGCGGGATTTACCAATGCAGTGGCGTCACTGGGAACTGCATTGACGACCGGGCATGCGGCATTGATCAAGCGGTATGTTCAGGAAGTATATCTGACCTATGACAGCGATGAGGCAGGGACGAGAGCGGCGCTTCGGGCAGTTCCGATCTTGAAGGAGGCCGGGATCACTGCAAAGGTGATCCGGATGGATCCATATAAGGATCCGGATGAATTTATCAAGAATCTGGGCGCTGAGGAATTTGAACGCAGGATCGGAAATGCGAGAAACGGATTTATGTTCGGACTGGAGATGCTGGAGAAAGAGTATGATATGAATTCTCCGGAAGGAAAGACTGCATTTTTCCAGGAGGCTGCAAGGCGTCTGATCGGCTTTGAGGATGAACTGGAGCGGAACAACTATATTGAAGCGGTTGCGGGTACATATCGGGCCACAGTTGAGAGCCTGCAAAAACTGGTGGCAAAGATGGCGGTGAGAGAAGGAATGGCAAAGCCGGTGGAGCGTCCGAAGCAGGCCACAGGCAGCGAGAAGCCGAAAGAAGACGGGGCGAAGATTTCCCAGAAAATTCTGCTTACCTGGATGATCGAGGACAGAAGACTGTTTGGAATCATTCAGAAGTATATCAGTCCGGAAGATTTTCCGGAACCTCTGTACCATACAGTGGCAGAATTTTTATATCACCAGTATGAGGAAGGAGAATTAAATCCCGCCAAGATCCTGAATCATTTTACAAAGGAAGAAGAACACCGGGAAGCAGCTTCGTTGTTTCATACGAAGATCCAGAAGCTGACGACCAAAGAGGAACGGGAAAAAGCACTGCAGGAGACAATCGTAAAAGTCAAGACACACAGTATCGATTACAGGACCATGCATCTGGAACCGACAGATATCATCGGACTTCAGAAGCTGATGGAGGAAAAGCGAAAACTGGATGACTTGAAGAAACTGCATATTTCTATTGAATAAGGATAAAATAAAACAAGACAGTCTGCGTTTGCTGCAGACAGAGGAAGGATGGACACATGGAAGAAAACATTCAGAAGTTTACGGAGAGACTCAGAGAACTGGTAGCACAGGGAAAGAAAAAGAAAAGTATACTGGAGATCCAGGAGATCAATGACTTTTTTGCGGATATGGAACTGGAAGCAGAACAGATGGAAAAGGTATTTGAGTATCTGGAAGCCAACAATATTGATGTATTGCGTATCAGCAGTGACGATGATCTGGACGTAGACATGGACGTGATCATGGCAGAAGAAGCGGATGATGTAGATATGGAGAATATTGACCTGTCAGTTCCGGACGGTGTCAGCATTGAAGATCCGGTCAGAATGTATTTAAAAGAGATCGGAAAAGTTCCGCTTTTAAGTGCAGACAGAGAGATTGAGCTGGCGCAGAGAATGGAGGAAGGAGATGAAGATGCAAAGAAAGAGCTTGCAGAAGCGAACCTTCGTCTTGTGGTCAGCATTGCAAAACGTTATGTAGGACGCGGAATGCTGTTTCTGGATCTGATCCAGGAGGGAAATTTAGGACTGATCAAAGCAGTGGAAAAATTTGATTATCACAAAGGATACAAATTCAGTACGTATGCTACCTGGTGGATCCGTCAGGCAATCACAAGAGCAATCGCAGATCAGGCGAGAACGATTCGTATTCCGGTGCATATGGTGGAGACGATCAACAAACTGATCCGTGTGTCCAGACAGCTTCTGCAGGAGCTCGGAAGAGAGCCGCTGCCGGAAGAGATCGCAAAAGAACTGGATATGCCGGTAGAACGTGTGCGTGAGATTTTGAAGATTTCCCAGGAGCCGGTATCTTTGGAGACACCAATTGGTGAGGAAGAAGACAGTCATCTGGGAGATTTTATCCAGGACGATAACGTACCGGTGCCGGCAGAGGCAGCAGCGCAGACACTGCTCAAAGAGCAGCTTGATGAAGTGCTGGATACACTCACAGAAAGAGAGCAGAAAGTGCTTCGTCTTCGTTTCGGAATGAACGACGGACGTGCCAGAACGCTGGAGGAAGTTGGAAAAGAATTTGATGTTACCCGTGAACGTATCCGCCAGATTGAGGCAAAAGCACTCCGGAAGCTGCGTCATCCAAGCCGCAGCCGCAAACTGAGAGACTATCTGGACTAAGATATGAGGAATGAATTATCAAAAAGACTGCAGGCAGTGGCTGACCTTGTGACAGTCAGGGAGTGTGTGGCAGATATCGGAACGGATCACGCCTATATTCCGATTTATCTGACAGAGCATAAAAAAGTAAAAAAAGCATTTGCAATGGATGTGAACGAAGGTCCGCTGATCCGGGCAGAAGAGCATGTAAGAGAAGCCGGATTAAAAGAGCAGATCAAGATGCGCAGATCCAATGGCTTGGAAAAACTGTCTCCGGGAGAAGTGGAAGCCGTCATTATCGCGGGCATGGGCGGCGGACTTGTGATGAGGATTCTGACAGAGGGACAGACTGTGGCAGAGACATTACAAGAGTGCATTTTGCAGCCCCAGTCGGAGATCGCAAAGGTGCGGGAATTTCTTCTGCAGAACGGCTATCAGATCGTGCAGGAAGAGATGGTACTGGATGAAGGAAAGTACTATCCGATGATGCGTGTGGTTCCTTCAAAGGAAAGCGAAAGAGAGAAATGGGATGAAACCCAGCTTCGATACGGAAAATTACTTTTGGAGATGCGCCACCCCATACTGGAGCAGTATTTAAAGAGAGAAGAACAGTTAAAAGCAGAGATTCTGGAAAAACTGGATCATCAGAGAGGGGAACATATCACAAAGAGACAGGCAGAACTCAAAGAGGAGCTTGTCTGCATCAGGAAAGGACTGAAGTATTATGCAGTGTAAAGACATTATGGCAATGATTGAGGGTACATATCCCAAGAGTGCTGCTCTGGGATTTGACAATGTAGGGCTGCAGGCGGGAAGAAGTGAAAAAGAAGTCCGCCGGATTTATCTGGCGCTGGATGCAACAGATGCGGTCATTGAGGAGGCGATTGCGCAGGAAGCGGACATGCTCATTACCCATCATCCGCTGATTTTTTCGCCGCTTAAGCATATTACGGATGAAGATTTTATCGGCCGCAGGCTGTTAAAGCTGATCCGCAGTGATATTTCCTATTATGCAATGCATACCAATTATGATGTGCTTGGCATGGCAGAGCTTTCCGGACAGATTCTGGGACTGACAGATACCGAAGTGCTGGATGTGACCATGAATACACAGACAAAAGAAGAGGGGATCGGAAGAGTGGGATCCCTTCCAAAAGAGATGACACTGGAAGAATGCTGTGTTTATGTGAAGCATAAATTAAAACTGGGATCGGTCAAGGTGTTTGGAGATATGAAGCAGCCGGTAAAAAGACTTGCGGTTTCTCCGGGATCCGGGAAAAGTGCCATTGCTCCGGCTGTCTCAAAAGGAGCGGATGTTCTTGTAACCGGAGATATCGGACATCATGAAGGTCTGGATGCGGCGGCACAGGGCGTTTCGGTGATTGATGCGGGACATTATGGGACAGAGTATATTTTTATGGAAGATATGAAACGGTTTCTGGAAGAGAGACTTCCTGCAGCTAAAATCATCACCGCACCGGTCGTGCATCCGTTTCAGGTATTGTAAGATTCCAGACGGGAGGGCAGGCTTATGGAGAAAGAATTTTGTACCGTTCAGACAGGGGACAAGGTAAAGTGTTACGAGAGAGGAATTGCCTACAAGAAGATTGCAGAAGAATTTCAGGAAGAATACCCGGCCAAAATCGTACTGGCATTGGTGGACGGGACACGTCTTCAGGAATTGAACAAACGATTAAAGCAGGATTGTAAAATCGAATTTGTGACAGTGAAAGACCCGATCGGTTATGAGACTTATCGTCGAAGTCTCTGTTTTATGCTTGTCAAAGCAGTTCATGATGTCGGAGGACATGACAAGATCCGCAATGTGAAGATCCATTTTTCCGTCAGCAATGGGTATTACTGTACAATTGACGGAGATGTCGTTCTGGATCAGAAGTTTCTGGATCAGATTGATGCAAGGATGCATGAACTTGCAGAAGCCCAAATTCCGATCGAGAAGCGTTCTGTGCATACATCGGATGCAGTAGAGCTTTTTGGCAGACACGGGATGTATGACAAGGAAAGGCTGTTTGGATACCGGAGGGTTTCCAAGGTAAATATCTACCGGATGAATGAGTTTGAGGATTATTACTATGGATATATGGTGCCGGATTCCGGGTATTTAAAGAATTTTGCGCTGCATCTGTATGATGAAGGATTTGTACTCCAGATGCCGTTCCGAAAGGAACCGGATGTAGTCCCGGCCTTTGAACCGCGTGAAAAGCTGTTTCAGGTATTAAAGAGCAGTGTGCAGTGGGGCGATCTTCAGAATATTGAGACAGTCGGAGCACTTAATGACATGGTCACAAAATATGATATGCGTGAGATCGTACTTGTGCAGGAGGCTTATCAGGAACGGCAGATCGCACAGATCGCCGCACAGATTGCTGCGAAGCCGGAAACAAAGCTGGTGATGATCGCAGGACCGTCTTCATCCGGAAAAACAACGTTTTCGCACAGGCTCTCCATTCAGCTTCGGACGCAGGGAATGAGACCGCATCCGATCGCAGTGGACAATTATTTTGTGGATCGGGAAAAAACACCCCGGGATGAGGATGGCAATTACAATTTTGAATGTCTGGAGGCCATTGACATCGAGCAGTTCAATAAGGATATGCAGGCACTTTTAGCCGGAGAGGCGGTGCATCTTCCAATCTTTGATTTTAAGAAAGGAAGCAGGAGCTATGACACGACTCCGACACAGCTGAAGGAACAGGATATTCTTGTGATCGAAGGAATTCACTGTTTGAATCCGGAGCTTTCCCGTCAGCTTTCATCAGACCGGAAGTTTAAGATTTACATCAGTGCTCTGACACAGTTGAATATTGATGAGCACAACCGGATTCCTTCTACAGACGGAAGACTGATCCGGCGGCTGGTGCGGGATGCCAGAACAAGAGGAACTTCTGCACAGAAAACGCTTGCAATGTGGTCGTCAGTCAGAAGAGGGGAGGAAGAGAATATTTTTCCGTATCAGGAAGAAGCGGATGTGATGTTTAATTCTTCCCTGTTGTATGAACTGGCTGTTTTAAAACAGTATGTGGAGCCTCTTTTGTTCGGAGTGGAAAAGGATTCACCGGAATATCTTGAGGCGAAAAGACTTTTGAAATTTTTTGACTATTTTATCGGAATCGGAAGTGACTATGTTCCGGCAAATTCGCTGCTCAGAGAATTTATCGGAGGAGGGTGCTTCCCGGTATAAGAGAAAAGAAGGGAAGAGACATGGGACAGAAGCGTAAAAAGATCAATGGAAAAGAGCTTGTACTGGATATTTCTTATGATATTGTGGGAAGTGTATTATATGCCCTTGGGATTTATACGTTTGCAAAAACGGCAGATTTTGCACCGGGCGGATTATCCGGTCTGGCGCTGATCATGAATCATTTATGGAGATTTCCGATTGGTATTACAACCCTTGCTCTGAATATTCCGCTTATCATTTTGAGCTTTAAGCTGGTAGGACGAAGGTTTATGTTCAAATCAGCAAGAACCATGATTGTTTGTACGATATTTCTGGATCTTATTTTTCCGTATACAAAGCCTTATACAGGAGAGCCGTTTATGGCGGCACTGTTTTCCGGTGTCTGCCTGGGAGCAGCGCTTGCGTTGTTCTATATGCGGGGATCCTCCTCCGGCGGTACCGATTTTCTGACTATGTCGATCAAAGCAGTCAAGCCGCATTTGTCAATCGGATTTGTAACCATGGCGATCGATCTTTTGATCATTCTGTTTGGATGGCCGGTATTTGGAAATGTGGACGCAGTTCTCTATGGTCTGATCTCGGCATTTGTGACATCTGTCGTGATCGATAAGATCATGTATGGCATGGGAGCCGGTAAACTGATCCTGATCATTACGACAAAGGCGGAAGAGGTCTCTAAAAAGATCGATCAGATCAGCGGAAGAGGTTCCACAGCAATCCGGGCGATCGGAACCTATACAAAAGAGGAAAAGGATGTGCTGCTCTGTGCCTGCTCCAGTTCTCAGGCGTACTCCGTCAGAAGTGCTGCACATGAGGTGGATCCGGATGCATTTGTGATGCTGACAGAGACAAGTGAAGTGTTCGGTGAAGGATTTATTGATACGAGAAAATAAAAGATAAGACAAAATGAGCGTGTTTACCACATGGTTTGGAACACGCTCATTTTTATTTATCGGACGTAAGTCCGCCCGCCGCAGGCATGCATTACGGGATGCCCGGAGGGGGATACTATTTGGATTTTACTTCCCGCCACAATTGGTTGTAGATTGCATCGTATTTGTCCCCGAGGAAACGGAATGTTTCGCAGTTGACAAGATCTTCCGGTTCCGGAAACGCAATCTTGCTGTTGCGGATGGCCGGATCTTCGATGAGTTCTCGTGCTCCGGTATTCGGAGTGGAGTAGGTAATGTAGTCGAAGTTCATTTTGGCAATATCAGGCCGGCAGAGGAAGTTGATAAATTTTTCTGCATTTTCTTTGTGCTGTGCATTTTTCGGAATTACCCAGGAATCAATCCAGAGATTCGATCCTTCTTTTGGAATTACGTACTCCAGATTTGGATTCTCTGCCTGTGTATAGATGGCTTCTCCCGAATAAATGACACCGATGGCGGCTTCGTTTCCGATCATTTTGTCACGCACCTGATCAATAACATATGCCTGCACAAGAGGTTTCTGATCAATGAGAAGCTGCTTTGCTTCCTCCAGTTCATTTAAATCCGTGGAGTTGAGCGAGGCGCCGATGTATTTTAATGCCACTGCAAATGCATCACGAACACTGTCCTGCATCAAAATGTTGTCTTTATATTTTTCATCCCACAGTACGGACCAGCTGTCGATCGGTTCATCTACCATTGTCTTGTTGTATAAGATACCGACAGTTCCCCAACAGTAAGGGACAGAGTAGAGGTTGTCCGGGTCAAACTGGCGGGACTGTTCCAGATAAGTGTCGCCGATGTATTTGATATTCGGAATATTGTCAAAATTGATCTTGGCAAGCAGATCATTTTCGATCATACGCTGGATCATATAGTCGGAAGGACAGACCACGTCATAAGCGATGGCGCCGGACTGCACTTTCGGATACATGATTTCATTTGTCTCGTATTCTTCATAAACGACCTGGATACCGGTTTCCTTTTCAAACATCGGGATCACGTCCGGATCTAAATATTCGCCCCAGTTGTATACGATCAGCTGATTGTCTCCGCCGGTCACTCCGTTTTTGGAACCGTAATAAAATCCGCCGGCGGCAATAACAAGGATCATGGCAGCCGGTACTGCGCGCTTGAAGATGATGTGGCTGATGCTCTGATGTCTTCTGCGCTTAGAAGCGGCTGATGGGGAAGAATTCTTCTGCTTGGGTGTAAAGTTGATCAAAAACAGCAGGACAAGTACTGTCATAAACATGATTGTGGACAGTGCATACATTTCCGGTTTGATTCCTTTACGCACTTCACTGTAGATCTTGGTGGAAAGGGTATCCACCCCCGGTCCTTTCGTAAAATGTGTGATTACAAAATCATCCAGTGACATTGTAAATGCCAGAAGAAAACCGGAAATGATCCCCGGCATGATATCCGGCAGTACGACTTTGAAAAATGCGTAGATCGGAGAGGCTCCCAGATCCAGTGCGGCTTCATAAGTACTCTTTTTTGTCTGCTTTAATTTTGGCATGACACTCAATATTACATAAGGAATATTGAATGTGATGTGTGCCAGCAGTACCGTGGAAAATCCAAGGGTAAAACGAAATGCAACAAAGAGCAGCATCAGGGAAATTCCGGTTACGATATCTGCGTTGAGCATCGGGATGTTAGTTACGCCCATCATAAAGGTGCGCATCTTCGGTTTCATTGCCTGGATCCCAAGAGAGGCTGCGGTTCCGATCAAGGTTGCAATCAGTGCAGAAAGCAATGCGATGATCAGAGTCGTGTAAAGTGCATTCATAATATCCGGATTCTGGAACAGTGAAATGTACCATTTTCCGGTAAACCCACCCCATTTTGCCCGGGTTTTGGAATTGTTGAAGGACAGAACGATCAGTGTTATGATTGGTGCATATAATAAAATGAGGATCAGGATCAGGTAAATCCGTTTGGCTGTATTTTTTATCAAAATGCATTTCCCTCCCCTTCTTTATCGTATTTTGCGATCATTGCCATGCTGGCAATAATAAAGATCATCAACACAAGGGAAAGACCGGAACCCGTATTCCAGTTGCTTCCTTGTTTAAATTCCTGCTCGATCACATTTCCGATAAGCAGGATCTTACTTCCGCCAAGCAGGTCGGAAATAACAAATGTGGTCAGTGACGGTACAAAGACCATGGTAATTCCGCTGATAATACCAGGTACGCTCAAAGGCAGAATAATTTTTGAAAAGGTCTGAAGACTGTTTGCACCCAGATCCCGGGCGGCAAAAATCACATCCTTGTCGATCTTGGAAAGTACATTGTAGATCGGCAGCACCATAAACGGCAGGAAATTGTACACCATGCCGAGGATGATCGCACCCGGTGTGTTGATCAATGTAAGATCCGGAAGGTGGAAAAAGTGCAGGATCATGTTGATGACACCGTTTTTTTCGAGCAAATTTTGCCATGCGAGCGTCCGCAGTAAAAAATTCATCCACATAGGAAGAATAAAAATCAATACGATGAAACTGGTCTGATTGACATTCTTTTCAGACAGAATCATGGCAAGCGGGTACGCAAGAATCAGACAGATCAGTGTACTCACAAAGGAAAGCAGAAGGGCAAGTCCCAGCGCTTTTAAATTCTCTTGTGTGGTGATCTGAGCCAGGTTCATCAGTGTGAAATTTCCACTTTTGTCTGTCAATCCATAATACAGGATCATCAAAAGTGGAATGATGATAAAGGAGACAGCCCAGAATAAATATGGGCCGCTCAGTAATTTTCTACTCTTCAATGCCTGCCGCCTCCGCATCTTCAGATTCCGGTTTTTTCATGATCTGGATATCAAATGGGTCCACACGGATACCGACCTCTGTGCCAACAGGGAACATATCGGTACTGTGTACGAGAAGCTCGTAATTATTGGCAAGTACCTCCA
>OLNH01001371.1_pt1 | contig 12818 bp, 16 predicted proteins | sample 1643101 | NCBI WGS metagenome assembly OLNH01 (sample SAMEA3136758, study PRJEB25190) | human gut metagenome | biome: human gut; feature: human-associated habitat; material: faeces | place: Austria | collected 2013
TTTCATTTTATTGACATTTCTCTATTTAACTGGACCTAAATATATACTAGCATCAATGGACTGATGAAGAACTTATGCAGTTTATTGAAGATGATGTAATGGTCAGGATGAAATGTGAATCATGCGGGTATGAAGAAGACGTACCTGATTGGATACTGGAAGAATTTTTGGAAATAGAATTACATAACGGATCAAAAGAAAGAAGATACAGCTGCCAATGTCCAGAGTGTAATAAAAACATGTTCAGGAAATAATATTTTCTGACACTTTTTTGGGTACCTTATTTTAAAGGTACCCTTATAGTTTTATTTTTACAATATACCCGTTGACGAATCCAAATTCTTACTAAATAAAAAAACTCTTTAAAGAGTTTTTTTTATTGAAAAAACAATCTCATATCTTCATCAACACTACTAATTGGCGAAACATTAAAATGCTCAACTAAAAAATTTAAAACATTTTTTGAAAGAAATGCCGGTAAAGTTGGTCCTAAATGAATATTTTTAACACCTAAAGAAAGTAACGCTAATAAAACTATAACTGCTTTTTGTTCATACCAGGCAATATTATAAATAATCGGTAAATCATTTATATCTTCTAAACCAAATGCTTCTTTTAATTTCAAAGCAATTAGTGCAAGTGAATAAGAATCATTACATTGTCCAGCATCTAATACACGATAAATTCCATCAATTGTTCCTAAATCTAATTTGTTGTATTTATATTTTGCACATCCAGCAGTTAAAATAACTGTATCTTGTGGCAATTTTTTTGCAAAATCTTGATAATAACTTCGTGATTGTTGACGTCCATCACATCCTGCCATCACTACAAACTTTTTAATTTTACCAGTTTTAACAGCCTCAATAATTTGATCTGTTAAAGCTAATACTTGATGGTGTCCAAATCCACCTGTCAATGTCCCTGTTTCTAATTGTCGAGGTGCTTTACATAATTTAGCATGTTCGATTATTTTTGAAAAATCCTTAGTTTTATCATCTTTTTCATCAATATGGTAGCATCCTTCAAAGCCAACTGCACCAGTTGTATATACACGGTCTTTATAGCTCTCTTTTGGTGGAACTAAACAATTTGTTGTTAAAAGAATTGGTCCATTAAATGCTTCAAATTCTTCTTTTTGCTTCCACCATGCATTTCCATAATTACCTATAAAATGATCATATTTTTTAAAAAACGGATAATAATGAGCTGGTAACATTTCTGAATGTGTATAAATATCAACACCTGCATCTTTGCTTTGTTCCAATAACATTTCTAAATCTTTTAAATCATGACCAGATACAAGTATCCCTGGTCTATCTCTTACTCCTAAATTTACTTTAGTAATTTCAGGATTTCCATAAGTATTTGTATTAGCCTTATCTAATAGTGCCATTACTTCTACACCCATTTGTCCTTCTAGAGTTAATAATTCAATTAACTTTTCAGCTGAAATATCTTCTAATAATAAAGCTAGTGTATCTTGCATAAATTGATTAATTTCTTTACTTCGATATCCTAAAGCATTTGCATGTTTGTTATAAGCAGCCATACCTTTTAATCCATAAGTAATAAGTTCTTTAAGACTTCTAATATCCTCATCTTTTTGATCTAAAATACTTATCATATTTTCTAAAGAAATATTTATCGTTGGATCAAAATGATTTATCATATTGACTGTTTTAGTAATTGCATCATTAATTTTATGATTATCAAAATTTGCATTTGTAATTGTAATAAATAAATTAGTATTAATTTGATTTTCATATTCTTCTTCGATAAACGTTCCATTATTTCGAGCATCTTTTAATACTTTTGCAAATAATTTTGTTACATATATTAATTTATCTTGAAGATTTGCTGTTTTTGGTTGTTTTCCACAAATCCCAACTTTTGTACAGCCTTTATTCATTGCTGTCTCTTGGCATTGAAAGCAAAACATTTTTTCTACCATTTATACATCCTCCTTGACTTCTACATTAAAAATATATTACATTTATGATATATTTTCGGTTGTTTTTACAACAAAAGGAGAATTATTTTGAAAAATTTAGAAAACAATTTATTATTTAAAAGCATCAATAAAAATGATCTTCCGCTTCTTTTAAAATGCTTACAAGCTAACAAAATAACATACCAAAAAGATCAAACTATTATTCATCAAGGACAAAGCATTAATGAAATAGGCATTTTATTAAGCGGCAAAGCGCATATTATTAATGATGATTATTGGGGTAATCAAACAATTATTAAAGAAATTGATATTGGTGAATTATTTGGTGAAGCATATGCTTTTTTACCAAAACAAAATACAATGATTTCAATTGTCGCCAAAGAAAAATGTGAAATTCTATATCTAAACATCTCAAAAATTATTTTCTCATGTAACAAAAATTGTCATTATCATCATCTGTTTATTCAAAATTTACTTATTGCCACTTCACAAAAAAACATAATGCTCACACAAAAAATTAATCACATAACCAAAAGAACTACTCGTGAAAAAATTTTGGCTTATCTATCAGATTTATCAAAAATTCATAACTCCAATGCTTTTAACATACCGTTTAATCGCCAACAATTAGCAAATTACTTAGCAGTTGATCGTAGTGCACTTTCATTTGAATTAAGTAAAATGCAAAAAGAAGGAATAATTCGTTATAAGAAAAATTATTTTGAATTACTTTAATATAAAAAGCTCAAACTTTTGAGCTTTTTATATTAAAGAAACCACTAATACACAAATCGTACTTAACAATGTACCTAATAAATAGTATTCCGCAAATTTTTGATCCTCAGCAATTTTATTATATCGAGCAATAGACTTAGCAGTTAAAACAAGTCCTACCGATGAATATTGTTTAATTGATAAAAAGAACAACATAATAATTCTTTCTACTGTACCAATCATTCTACCTGCTTTAATTGTATCATCTTTGTCTTCGGGTTTATAATCATTCATAATCAAAGCAATAAAAATATTTATAGGTTTATAAATAAGTAATAGTTTTAATACAAGCAATAAAAGTGATTCTATTGGAATTGCCACTATCACTAGCACATCGTTAATAAAAGCATTATATTTATAAACTTCACCTGATTTTAGTGCATAATAGGAAATAAACACCAAAATTAATAGATGAATTATTTGATCAATTATAAATACATATTTATCATAAAAATTATTTTTTAAATATTTTTTTACAATATAGTATTTAGTAATATCAATAACTGCATGTCCGATTATAAATAACCATAAAAGCGAATATGAAAAATTAGGAACTAATAGCTTAATTAAAACAAAACTAATTACACCATATATAATACAATGATAACTAACCCACTTTAATTTCTTTACTTTCTTTCTTGCTATAGTTTGACTTTGAAAATAAAAATCGCCTAATATATGTACAAATAACAAAAGAAAAAATATCGATCTAAAATCTAACATTATGATTCACCTCACTAAAAATCACATTCACCGCATCAAACGCTTCTTTAAAAGCATAGTAATGTGATTTTGCTAAAATTTGTTGAATATTAGAAGGTGTTACATTAAATTGGATAGAAGCTTCTGTTTGATTTACTTTTTCAAATATCAAATAATTTATTATTTCTCTTTGTTTATCTGTCCACTTTGTTTCAATACTATAAAGTAATTTAAAAATTGTATTTAAAGATAGCTCTTGTAACTTATTATCCCCATCTATCTTTACTTGAATATCAACTTGTGACTTTTCTTTTTTTCTCTCAGATTTTTTTAAAGTTTCTATACTTTCTCTAGCTTTATAATAGCCTGGACCATCAGCACCAATAGAAATTTCAGAATTTATTTTTGTAGAAATTGAACCTATTCCTATCCCAAATCTTATTTTTACGGGATAAATTTCTTTTTTGATATATTGGATTATTTCCATAATATTATTACCTGTAGTTAATAGACCTTGAAATTCATCTCCTAATGTAATTGTAAATTTAGAAGCAATACAATCGCTATATTTTAGATTAATATTATCTAATATTTTTTTTAAATGTTCTTGAAATGCTCCTCTATCTACTATTTTTTTAGAATTCTTAATATCTCCAATGATTGCAATATAAGGCTCATTAAGGAAATTAAAAAACATCATATTAATTACCTCCTTAATAATATTATAGTATTTAAATAGATAAAATCAATAATTACAAGCCAAATAACTAACAAACTCTAAATATAAGCTATTTAACTTGTAATTTAAAATTATATTTTTATGCTAATTTATAACAATATCAAGAAGATTAAAATTATAGTATTTAATATATTCATCACATATTTAAAATTAAATTCTAAATAAACTAATATTTTAAAACAAAATAAATTACATACACCCAACTAAGTAAAACCTGATTTTACAGTTTTATGTACTATTTGTTTACTTTCGTTCATACTTACCTTCTTTGTTTTATTTTATCAATAAAGTTATCATTATTTTTTAATGAAATATAAAAATCTTTTTGAGTAGTAATAAGATGAATTCGATCAAGTGAATTTGCTGATGAAGCTATTGAATTATTGCTTTTTTCGATTTTTAAAACATCTTTAATAAATATCTTTTCTTTACCAAAGCCATAGTAAAATATAAAGTAATCATCATATAATTCAACTCTATTTCTTATTAATACAGGAATCCAAATAATATTAAAACTATAATAAAATACCCATATTAATAGCCACCAATTATTATAAAGATTCTCTTTATCATCTGTTAAAAAATATATTCCTATAGGCAATAAATTATAAAACACAAAAACCAATATCAACCATATAGCATTTTTACCTTTATATCTTTCCATAAGTATTCCCCTATAAATTTTAATACTAGCAATTATTTTCTTTATGTGCAGTAATAATAGTATAGCTACTACCATTTACAGTTATTTTATAATTATCAATAAATACGTAATAATTTTTCCCTTTTTTATAATCAAAGCATTACTATCAGTAATTTTATTTTTACACCATTGAACAACATCATCAGTATCTAAATTAAGATTTTTTCTTATTCTAATTATTCCTAATTCCGTTGTATGTAATTTATTTATATTTTCCAATAAATCATTGCTAAAATTCATAGTTCCTCCTAATAGTCACTTAAATATAATTAAGATATTTTATAACGTAGTTATTAGCTATTTAACTTATAATTATAAATTTTTAGTCATTTAACTAAAATATTTTTAATCAATAAATTTTATTGATTTTGATACTTCAATGCTTCAGCTTGGTATTTCTTTACAAATGCATCTTTGCCATCACAATAACCTTCAATATCATTTGGATATTTTTTAGCAAGTTCTTTTTTTAAATTAGCATAAGCTTCTTTTACATCATCATGTTTATTTAAATAATCGCGAAAAGCCAAATGACGTGTTATATTTTCAGTATCATTCTTTGAAAAAATATGAATATGATGTGTATGCTCATTTGCACCCTTATATAAATATCTTCTACCAGTAATCCCGTATTCTCCCATATATACATATCCAATCTTTTCAAATTCAGATGCAACTGCATCAACCGCATCTAAACTTTCAACAACAGGCATAATATCAATAATCGGTTTTGCATCAAGACCTACAATAGATGTACTGCCTATATGATGAATCGCAATACAATTTTCACCAAGAATTTCTTTAATTATCTTTGCCTCATTTTCAAACATTTGAGACCAAGCTGGATTATATTTTGTTACAATAACATGTTGTCGCATTATTTTCACCCCTTTAAATTCTACTTTACAATCTATACATACATTATATCTTTTCTATAATAAAATATCCACAACTTACAAGGTCGCTATAAAATATCAGTAGGCGTATACTTTTTGTTCAACTGATATTTTTGGTTTCCTTCCCACAAAAAAAATTCTACCACCATAAATACACGTTTTGTTTATTTCGTATATCTATAGCGATAGGATCATATCAATCTCTATAGTGACTTTTATCATCAAATAATGTTTAGATATATTCAGCTATTCTATTCTCTATGTGTTTATAATTTTTTATCACAATAAATAAAATATTAAAACAACCATTCCATTAACAATTAAAAAATATTTTACTCATATCATTTATAAATACAATAATTCTAAAAATTACTATTGATTGAGCTAAAGGCAAGCAATATCTAACACATTGAATGTCAAAAGGAAAATCTCTACTATAAATTCTCCATTTTTTTATAATTACCTTCACAGTAATTATAAACATATCCAAATCCATTATTGTTTATCTAATAGAATATCAGCCAAAAAAGGCACTATTTTTTCAGTATTCAAATCTTCTAAAGAAGATATTAACCTATATTCTGTATGTTCTTCAGGATCAAGCTTAATAATCGGTAAACAACCTGTCTCTTTTAATGAACATTTATAAACTAGTCTAGTAAACATTATATTATTACTTTTATCATAATTACTATCTTCATGAATAATCTGTTTGATATTTACATCTAAACCTACCTCTTCTTTTATTTCTCTCACCAAGGCTTCAACAGGTGTTTCATAATCCTCTACTGATCCTCCTGGAATATCCCAATATTTAGGAAATACATTAGGTTTACCTCTTTTTATAGCACTTCTTTTTATAACAATATATTTTTCATCAATTATTATTAATCCATGAACTATTAATTTATTTTTAAAAATCTCCATATTTTTCTCCATTTCCGTCCGACACAAACATGCGATAAAAATTTTAATTTATCATTAATCCAAATAAATTTAGGATATTACTATTCAATTTGCTTTTTTTCGTAAGCAATATCTATTATGTCTTTATTTTTTTTGATTAATAATAAATTTTATTTTCACACTTAACCCTCCTAGTAATTAATTTTTTAATTATAATAAGAATATTTCAATACCCTAAAATGTAAATTCAAGGTTTTCATCTTATAATCATGAAATAAAGTATAATTCTATTATAAACTCAATTTAATACACTTGAAAACAAAACATCTGCTATATATACAATAAAACAATCATAATAAACTTCTTTTATTCCATTAAAACAAATCACAGATATATAAAAACTTGTAATAACATACTACTTAAACAAGTTGTAAATATTATGTATTAATAAAAAAAGAAGTATCTAAACTCATAACTAAGCCTAAATACTTCTCTAACCTTCTCACAACAATTATTACTAACGTTTTGAGAACTCCGAAACCTTATAAAATAATGGTTTTAAAGCCTTTTTGTCGCTTACTTGTTGCATTGCCAAAACATCTTATAGAATTCTAGAGCAATTGTCATACTATCATTATTATTATTTGAATCTCGCATCTACTTCGCAATTTATATCCTCTAACTATTTCATCTTCAAAATGTCTAGTACTTTTTGCATACTCTGAATTTCTAAGCCCTTCTTTTTTTATTCTTTAGTTTTATCATCAATTCTTAAAAGAGTTTTCTAGACGAAAGCAAAAAAGATATCCTAAAAGTATCGAAAATCAGGTATAATATGTTTAGCTATATTCACTTTTTAAAGGAGGAACAGCAATTGAAATATGAAGAATCTAATTTAATCGAATTAAAAAGATCTTTAACTGATGATATGAAAACAGAAGTAATAGCATTCCTGAATAGTTATTTAGGTGGAACCATATATGTTGGCGTTAATGATGATGGCTCATTATACAATTACACACAGGAAGAAAAAGATCGAAATGAATCTAAAATCATTAATTGGATTCGAGATGAAGCCATTTATCCAAATTGCTCTGATTTTGTCAACATCTCATACAATGAGGATCGAGTCCTTACAATAAAAATCAATCCTGGGAATAAAAAACCTTATTATTTAAAATCTAAAGGTTTAACACCAAGTGGTGTATATATTCGTTACGGCAGGAACAAATCCCAAGCATCACAAGAAGAGATATCAAGAATGCTCAGAGAAAGAGACAATATAACATTTGAATCTTTAGTTTCAAAGGAGCAAGATCTTTCATTTAAGGCTCTAGAGAGAAAATTCGAAGAAAAAGATTTAGATTTCTCACAGTTCAACTTGAATACATCTGGATTTATAGATAAAGAAACTGGATTATTTACAAATCTTGCTTTCTGGATAAGCGATCAATACAATATTGATACAAAAATGGCAGTATATCAAGGAATGGATAGAGACATTTTTAGATCAAAAAAGAATATGATGGTTCAATCATCATTCAAATTGATAAAGTTTTAGAATATTTTGATCTATGTAATGAAGTAAGAGTAATTATCGATGGTTCACCTATGAGACAAGAGATACTATCTTATAACAAAAGAGCTGCTCGTGAGTGCATTTTAAATTGCTATTGCCATAGAGATTACTCTAGAAAATCAAATATAAAGATAGAATTTTTTAATGATAGGTGCGAAATACTATCCCCAGGCGGTTTCTATGATGGTCTCACTTTAGAAGATGCTTTAAATGGATTGCAGAGTTTCAGAAATGAAAAGCTAGTAAAGTTACTATTTAAACTTGGTTATATTGAGAATTATGCTTCTGGTTTAACTAGAGTATTCAATGAATATAAAAGAGTAAACCTAGTTCCCGAAATAAGAACAAGCTTGACATTTTTTAAAATAACTTTACCAAATATAAATTTTAAAGCATTTAACCATCAGGATAAAGTAAATGGCGGAGTAAATGGCGAAGTAAATGGCGAAGTAAATGGCGGAGTAAATGGCGAAGTAAATAATAGATTAGATAACTGGATCAGTGATATTGTAATTAAACTTACTGAACCAAGAGATGCGGATATAATTCAGGCTATTGGAAATAATCCCGGTATAAAAATGAAAGAATTAGTGAATATATTAACACTAAAGTATCCTAAAATTAACAGCAATATCATATCCAAAAGAATCAAAATACACAACCATTTAATTGAATTCAAAGGCGCTCCAAAAACAGGGGGATACTATCTAAAAAAACAAGATCAGTTAGACAAACAATAGGAAAAACATTCATAGTATTCTTATGTATCTTATCAAAAGTTTTACAGCAGGTGAAAACAGTAAACAATAACCCTCTATGACAGCTAGATATTTTAACATATAAGCCAAGGAAATAACATTTCAAAGTAACTTAAGCAGATTCTAAAATAGGTCTGCTTTTCTTATTTCAAAAAAAAGACCACCCATAAAGGATGATCTTGATATTCTCTTGACGATAATAATTAACGTTTTGAGAACTCCGAAACCTTATAAAATAAGGGTTTTTAAGCCTATTTGTCGCTTACTTGTTGCATTGCCAGAACATCTCAAATCAACATTGAACATATATAAATGTTATGAACAATGTCAAATTCTAATCGAAATTACTTTTATTCATTATCGCTATATTATAGAAAATTGTTGCTTTTTTAAAATAGAATCCATTTTTATAGCTGATTTATATCTTTCAAATCACATATTCTATAAAATAACGAATATATATGAACACAATGAAGGTCTAAGATAATGATTGTGTTGACAGTAATTTCTAGACAGCATGAGAAAGCGACTGACAAAATGGAACCAATCTTATAAATTGATTTCCTCACTTTGTCTAATTAGAGATATTTTTACGAGTATAAGGTATTGTTATTAATCATATTTTGAAGTTCATTAATAAATAAATCTCTATTGATCGGTGATATATAAATAGTATTATATTCTTTTTTGTCTTTATCAATATAATCGATTTGTACTCTTTTTGTTGATGTTGCTGCCGCAGCTATTGAGTTGTTTATTTTAATAATTTTTGTTATTGAAGTATATGGTATATTTATCTTAATAAAACCAAATCTAATTATCAAAGATACCATGTCTAACTTATAATATGAATAACACATTATTGGCAAAAAAATTAAATCAATTATTAATGATGAGCCGATAAGAGTCATAGAGGTGAGGTCAATAATTTTTAAAATACGAATAAATCCTAAAATGGTTAGCAGTATACAAATCAAACTGAATATATAGTAAATAACATCTTTTTTTGTTTTAAATTTCATTTAAATAACCTCCACATATTTAATAGATTTAAAGCCTTTTTGTCGCTTACTTGTTGCATTGCCATAACCACTCACAAAACTTATATCCACTTATTCTGTATTATTATTAGATGATAATACAGCTTCAACCTGAGCAATAAATTGTTCCTTATCAGGCATATATGTTACATATTTTGAAGCAAAAATATTATTACTCAAGCCTCCTAATGCATACTGCATATCAACATTGCCTTTATCAGTGCATAAAATCAATCCAATTGGTGGATTATCATTTTCGTCATTAATTTCTGCTGTATAATAATTCAAGTACATATTAAGTTGCCCAACTGCTTCAGGCATTAATTTGATAGTTTTTAATTCTATCAATACATAAGATCTTAAAATTTTATTATAGAAAACCATATCAACATAATAATGAGTATTCCCGAACGTTACTCTTTGCTGAGTTCCTACAAACATAAATCCTTTTCCAAGTTCCAAAAGAAACTTTTCAATTTGTCTAACAAGAGCTTCTTCCAAATCAGATTCCATCATTGGTTTATTTTCTGGCAGACCTAGAAATTCAAAAACATAAGGATCTTTTACTATATCTTCTGGTTTGGCAATTTCATTTCCTTTTAGCGCTAATTCAAGAACCTTCTTTTTATTAGTCTCCCCATTTGATAATAACAACCTTTCGAATAATGAAGAGCTAATTTGTCTTTTTAACTCTCTTACTGACCAATTTGCATTAATTGCTTCTTTTTCATAGAAACTACGTTTGTCATCATCAGATATATATAATAATTCGCAATAATGAGTCCAGCTCAATTTTCCAGTCACTGACTGGAAAATTGGATATTTCGTATAGAACATTTTCATGTTATATAAATTAGATTGTGAAAAACCTTTTCCAAATTTATTAGTAAGATTTTTTGAAATAGCAAGTAATTGTTTTTTTCCATATTCACCACGATTATTCTTCAATTCATCTTCAACAATAACACGACCAATATTCCAATAAGCATTTAAAAGTTCATTATTTACTTGTTTTGCGACATTATTTCTAGCATTTGTGATAATACTAGCAATTTCATTTACTAATGCTTCATTGTTTAACAAATTATTTTCCACAATCAACTACTCCTTTCAATATTAATTATTCTTATTATACCCTTATTTTAAAAAGAAAAAAAGAAGCATCTAAACTTCTTACAAAGTCTAAATACTTCTCTAATTTTCTCACAACAATTATTACTAACGTTTTGAGAACTCCGAAGCCTTATAAAACAAAGGCTTTTAAGTCTATTTGTCGCTTACTTGTTGCATTGCCAAAACGACATATCACACCTATTTACGTTATAGCTAGTATTTTATAGTTTCATAACTACTTTTCAACTTAAAGAAATACCTGTTTTTCTTTATATTGATATAATTTCGATTTTCATACTCTACAAACTGGAATTTATTGTTTTGCTTCTCCACAATACCATAAATATATTGAATATACAAGCATAGCAATCAGTCCTATTACCAATAGAACATTCACTTTAATTATAAATACAGACAAAAGAGTATTTGTCAATCCATGAAAAACACTACAAGCAAAAACACATTTCGTTTTTTTGTAAATTGTCGCCAGCCAAAAGCTCAGTATAACAGCTAACGCTAAGAAAAAGAGAAATGGCATATTTTGTTGCGATGAGCCATTTACAAACCAAAGGGGAATATGCCAAATTCCCCACACAACACCCGTAATGATTGTGGCTATAGGGAAATTCAATTTTTCCTCTAATAAAGGCTGCATAACACCTCTCCAACCTAATTCTTCTTCGCCGCCATATATAAATGTTGCTTGAAGAAAGATTAAAGGCATCAAATACCATGGTAATGCGGAATTAAATTCCCTTGACGATAAACCTATTGTCAGTATTTCAAAAATAGAAAATAAAAACAAAAAAATCAATGATTTCTTTCTGTAGCCAAAAATAAAATGTAATATAGATTTAACCGTGTTTTTTTCTTCTAAGACAAAGAAAGTTGCTATTGTCGGTCCGAATCCTCCTATAATATGTAAAATAGTGCCTAAAGGATGCGAAAATGGGATAATATTTAAACTCGTTAACACAGCAAGTCCAGACCAGGCTATCCCTGTAATAACAAATGTAATTATAAGAAATTTTGCTAACCGTTTAGTATCCAATTCAGTATATCTCCTTTTCAAATTACAATTTTCAAACCATCTTACTCATTATTAAAGCAATAATTAAAGCAATTATTGCAAATCCAACTATGGTTCCCAGCCATTTGACTATTTTCATTTTTGTAGGAATATAAGGTTTTAATTCTTCTGTATTGGGTATATCCCACGCTTTTGTATGTTCTACCCAATACCAGTCAACAAAAAATCTATCAAATAGTCCCATTATATACATTATAAATAAACTTTGAATAAAAATATCTCCAAACTCTTTTGCATCATTTATATAGCAAACCATTAATGGCACTAGAATAAAACAAGGTAAGTATAAAACTATAATCGATATAATGCTTTGTTTCTTTATTTCTTTTTGAGTAGTATATCCTAATTTTATTGCTTTTTCTTGAACATTCTTTTCGTAAAATACAGTAAATTTTTCAGGACCATTTGCTATACCAATAACACAAAACATTAAAAGTATAAAACATAATACTATACCTTCCATTAGTAACATTAGAATTAACATTAAAATCAACTCGCTTTCAAATTTCAATTTGAATATCAGTAAATTATGACCTCTCAACAGAGGTTACAGTGTTTTAATAA
>OLNH01001380.1_pt1 | contig 12726 bp, 7 predicted proteins | sample 1643101 | NCBI WGS metagenome assembly OLNH01 (sample SAMEA3136758, study PRJEB25190) | human gut metagenome | biome: human gut; feature: human-associated habitat; material: faeces | place: Austria | collected 2013
TTCTTTCCTGTATCCATCAAATACTGCGCATACTTCCTGATAAACGTCGTCTTCCCTGAACCAAGGAAACCGGTGATCAAATCTACCTTTACCATTTCATCTCTCTCCTTTGCTGTTGGAAATTATATATACACAACCATCTGCATTCGCTTAAAATCTTTTTTCAAATCATAACATCATAACGAAAAAAACGCAACGCCTGCAGACGTTACGTTTTTTCAATAATACATTATTTCTTTTTCTTTCTGGCGATCACGAATCCTACTGCTGCAGCTGCTACAAACAGAACTACGAACCAGATTATAATGTTCGTGTTATCACCTGTCTTTACGCTGTGGCGTGAAGTGGTTGGTGTGATTCCAGGAGTAATACCCGGCGTTGTTCCAGGAGTTGTACCAGGAGTGATTTCCGGAGTCTGTGTCGGGGTTGGTGTCGGTGTCGGAGTGGTTGTTGTCACTGTATTGGTAATCGTAACTGTCAGTTCTTTCTCACCATCGAATGTCAGATTACCTTCACCGCTGACCTTATATCCGAATGTAGCCTTATCCACCGCCTTACCATCTTTATCAGATTCGAATACTCTGTATTTGAATACCTTATCCTTATCCGCAATATCCGTAGACTGGAATACCAGACTTACTTTATCATTCTGTTTCAGTTCCAGAGTCTCTACCTTAACCTCGCTTCCATCTTCCTGCACTTCATTGACAGTAGCATAGAAGGTATCATCTACAGTCGTCTGCTGTCCATCCTTCACCACATTCTTCTGAATCCATAACAGACGCTCCATGTAGAAGTTATCCGGCAGATCCAGATAAATATTATTTACAACAGCTTCCTGCACATCGAAATTCACATTGTCAAAAGTAACCATAGAACCGGTTTCACCATTCACATCAATACTGCAGATAACCTCAGTTCCTGTCTCATCCAGGAAAGAATCACCATCTGGTCTCGGATTACCCTCTGCATCTGTCTCACGCACATAATAAGTGCCCAGCGGCAGATCCGTATACTCCACAGTACCACTGGTATCTCCCACAATATGGATTGCTTTCGCATCCCCATAAGGAATGGTAGCCGCCTCATCCAGATACAGACGTACATAATAAGTTGCTTCCGGTGTATAGATATCAACCCAGTCATCATCCAGCAGATACAGCTTCTTGGTCACTTTCAGAGTACCTGTATTACTGTCATTATTCTTCTCTGCTTTCGGATAAGCAGTTACATTATATTCCAGGTCAGCTTCGCTTCCATCACTGGAATACGGCACAGAGATCAGCATCGGAGAAACCCTGCAGCTCTCCAGATTTCCTGTCTGAACCATCAGATACACGCCCATCTCCAGAGAAGTGAAACTCACATTACCATTCACATCTGAAACAGCCGTCTTCACAGGAACCCCTGCACTTCCAACTTTATTTACCAGTGTCTTCGCTGCTGCCTCTGCATCCGCTGCAGTCTTCAGATTATTCAGATCTATTCCCGTAGATTCCAGAGAGGAAGCCAGCTGGAAATGAACCACATAGGTATCAATCTCCATAGTTCCTACCTGATACAAAGACAGTGGCACATCTGCCAAAGGTACCTGCGCACCATCCTCAGTCACAGCCAGTGTCATAGAAAGACTTCCCAACTGCCCCCCGCTGCCTGTATCAGATGCCCATACTCCCGGCACCACTCCCAGCAGAAGCAGCAAAGCCATACAAACGGCTGTCAGAATCCTGAACCCTTTCCATTTCATAAACTTTTTCTTCATATACTACCCAGCCTCCGTTATCTCTGTAGATTTCTACGTTTCCTGCGGCGTTTTACCACCACGATAATGATTATGATCAAGAACACAGCTCCGCCGCCGGCCAGCAGCCAGATACCAGTTTCCTTTTTCTCTGCTTCCTTCTGTACCCGCACAACTGTCTCTTCTATGTATTTCGTCCGATGTCCACGCACCAGAAGCCTGTGTGTGTTGATTCCATATGGCGTACAGGTAACCAATGTGCAGAGATCCTTTCCCTGAACGATTTCCAGGTCAGACATCTCATCGGGCAAAACCACCTTGATCTGGTCCACCTCATATGCCAGCTTCCTGCCAAGCACATTCAGGACAAAAACGTCACCTTCCTCCATCTGATCCAGATCTGTAAAGAGTCTGGCACTGGGCAGTCCCCTGTGTCCGGAAAGAACACAATGAGTACTTTTGCCCCCTACAGGAAGGGAACTTCCTTCCAGATGTCCGATGGCGATCTGCAGTGCGCCCTCGTCTGTTCCGTGGTAGATTGGCAGGGAACAGTCGATCTTCGGAACTTCTATATAACCCATGATCCCGGTTCCGGAAACATCCAGAAGGCTTTCATATTTCTTCTTATCCTTCTTCGAAAGTTTCCAGTGATCGGATTTCTTCAAAAGACTTTTATTATACTTTCTGGCTGCTTTCAGCATCTCCTTGTTCTGGGAATCATCCAGCTTCTCCACCTGCTTTGTATAGGTTGCAATAGCGCGTGACTGATGCGCCCTGTTCCACAGGTTACTTACCGTAGGATAAAGGAGGAAACCAAGTCCTGCCAGAAAAATAAGTGCGATAATGATCGTTGATATATGTTTTTTCTTCATTCTTTTATCTCTTCCTGCGACCACTTACAAAGATGCCAGCCAGCAAAATAAGCAGGACAGGAACGGCAATACATGCAGCCACAATTCTGTTGTCCACCTGCATGGCATCTGCTGTTACTCGAACAGCTTCCGCTTCCTCACGGTTGGCTACACGATGACCGCGCACCAGAAGACGGTGGGTATTGATTCCATAAGGAGTACAGGTGACCAGTGTACAGAGATCTTTGCCCTCTTCGATCTTCAGGTCATCCACTTCGTCCGGAAGAACGATGCGGATCTGATCTACTTCATAGGTCAGCGTCTGATCCAGGGTACGGATCATGAATATGTCCCCCTCTTCCAGCTTGTCCAGATTGGAAAAGAGCTTGGCACTGGGAAGTCCTCTGTGTCCGGAAAGAACACAGTGAGTATTGACACCGCCTACTGGAAGGGAGCTTCCTTCGATGTGACCAATGGCAATCTGAAGGACACCTTCATCTGTGCCGTGATAGATGGGAAGAGAACACTTGATCTTCGGAATTTCGATATAGCTCATGATCCCGGTTCCGGAAACATTCAGCAGGTTATTGTATTCCTTCTTCTCTTTCTTCTTCAGCCCCAGACCATGTCCGGTCTCGAAAAGTTTCTCATTATACTCCTGGGCTGCATTCCACATTTCCTCATAGTCCTGTTCATCCATCTCAGCCACCGAATCCGCGTATGTCGCGATTGCCTGTGACTGATGCAGGGAATTCCAGTAATCACTGATTGTTGGATATAACAGCACGGAGAGACCCACGAAAAATACAAGCACTAATGCAATTGTAGATAAATTCTTTTTTTTCATGTGCATCTCCCTGTTGTCACTTTTTATCCCCAAAGGAACAGGAATGACTTCCTGCTCCTTTGAAGGGTTTGTATTACTTTATAACTTTTTTCTTTATGTAAGTTCGTGATTAGCGGTTAGAGCTCATGCGTTTCTTTGTAACAAGAAGAACGCCTGCACCAAGCATAAGGATCACACCAACTACGTAGAAGATTGTTGTACCGATGCCACCGGTTTCTGGAAGAGTGGAACCAGAATTGTTCTCAACAGTTACACCAACTGTACCATTTACTGCGTTTCCAGAAGTTTCGGCTCCATTTTTCACCTTAACCTTAATTTCATTAAGTTCAGTTACCTGGCCATCTCCATTCTGTCCATTACTTGTATCCGCTTTAATCTCAACCTTAACAGGCTCTGGAAGTGTATTATATCCTGAAGGAGCTTTAGTCTCTTCTAAGTAATAAATTCCATCATCAAGACCAATTACACTAAATAAACCATTAGCATTTGATTTTAATACAGAAGCCTCATCTTTAATCGTTGTCCATCCAGTTACTTTGCTATTTGTAGTACTTACTTTTGCATATTCAATATTTTCACCTGAACCTCTATAAAGTACAAATTCTGCATTTTCCAGTTTCTTGTTAGGATTAGCGCCATCAATTTTAGTAACATCTAATTCATATGTAAATACAATTACTTTATCCTTTGGAGTTTCACCTGTTTCACCCTCGCCTCCATGATTCGGGTTGTTTGAATACTCAAGATATACTTCGTTTACGTTACCATTCCCACTTGAACCAACGGTTCCCTGACCAATTGCTGCATCACTATTCAGTTTTGCTGTATATTCAACAATGATATAACCTGTTGAAATTACGGCACTATTATTCTTCACTTGTTTTAAATCATCAAATCTTACTGTTAAAGTATGATTTGTCCGATCAACTTTATAAAGATTAGAATCAATTGGTACTTTACTTGCTCCAGCTTTATCTGTTGAATAATAAACTGCTACATTATCATTAATATCAAGACTGTCTGCACAAGTATCATGGAATATATATTTATATGTCTTATATTCACTCATATCAATTACTTTACCATACAGTCTAAATGGAACAGCATCCCCTATATTGTAGTCTGCTGTATCATTATATTTATCACCATATTCACCTGTTGTATTCTCAGTTTTTACATTTTCCTGAACTTTCTTTTCAACAGACGGCTTTTCAGATTTAGGAGCAATAGTTACATCCTTTACTATCTTTACAATATATTTTGTATATGCATCATTTTTTAATGATTTATCTTTATCTTTAATCAGATAATAACCAGCTGGTACATTATCTAACTTGCCTTTTCCATTTACCTCTCCGAATTTATTCGAAGCAGTAAGATCGGCATATTTAGCAATAGTCTCCAACTTAGTTGTATTATCTTTACCACTAAGATCTTCTAATTCTTTTAACACAGTATCTGGAACAAGATCATCTTCTGTCGCATTCTTGGCATTTTTTCCCCATTTGATATCGGACAAAACATTACCTTCTAATGTACCTTTGAAAATCTGATATACCTCATATGTATGGTCATTGCCAGGACCTGTGATGGTATATGCCATAGCCGGCACACACATAGCCAGCACCATAACTGCTGCCAGTAATATACTGACAATCTTCTTTTTAAGCTTCATACTTCATTCCTCACTTTCTTTTATAAACATTTTTTTGTTTAACACTTTTATATTTTTTGAATACGCTTCGACGTCTTGGATTCACCTGAGAAGTAGGCTTTAGATTCCCCTCCTTTCTCTGCGTTTCCGCCTCATCACGTATCCGCACATCAGTGATCCTGCCATTAAGGCCAGTCCCACTGCTGTAAACCTGTTAGTACCGATTCCACCGGTTTCGGGGAGGAGGTAGGATTTTTCTCGTTCTTTATTTGTAATTACTATTTCGCTCTTACCTACTTCCACTCCATCATTATTCGTATAACTTACATCATAACCGTCTGAACCAGAAACTTCCTGTACTGTATAATACCATTTTTCACCATCATCAGAATTTGCTTCCACATTATTCCATGTATATGACCAGTTATTTGTTGAAGATAAACTTACTTCATCGCCTACTTTCTCTCGCGAACTCCAGATTTTATCTTTCTGGTAGGTCACCACAGGTATTCCTGCCGATGCTCCCTCATAATAACTACATACAATATTCAGTTCGTCAGTAACTTTATCACCAGGAATCGTTATAACAGGATAACCTCTACTAGCATTATCTTTAATAGCTATCGCGCATCCCTTTGGAATTTTCCATGAGGATAACTGCGAAGTGTCCCACTTCTGAGGCCACAATATTTTTATATCTGTATCTTTTTTTACATCAATGATATCTGTATACTTCACAACACTGTTTTGACTTGAATAATATTTAATTGTCACTCTACGTGCATTGGAACTATTAATCATTCTAGATCGATATAATTGTACCTTGATCGTAGTACCATCCGTTTTATTAACAATAGTACCATCTTGATTCTGCCAGATCTTTCGTACGCTGACACCGGTAAACTTATTTGAAACTGTCATGTTTACTGCTTTTCCATCATCATAATAATATACGTTTTTATTAATTCCTTTTAAAGGAGCAGCAGATGTAAAATCATTCTCTTTTTTGGCTCTTAGGAATACAAAATAATATGGTTCACTACTTCTCTGATATCCGATGGGAGCCTCTGTCTCGGTTAGTCTATATACTGTATCTGTCTGCAATAATGTATAATCAGGTGTACCTGACACACCCGTATCAGTATCAAACTTCAAATATCCATCTGCCCCTGTTGTATAAACTGTCATTCCTTTTTCTGTAGATTTAGATGCCTGACAACCAGTGTTTATAGTAATACCTGTATTAGTAATACCTGCATTTTCCCAGTTCTGAGATGTGACATTATACGCTTCCAATGTAAACTTCGCACCTGACAACCTGACTGAATAATCATCCTCATCTACTTTATAGATTGTCACATTACCCTGATCTACACTGGCAGAAGCTGAATTTTTCTGCACCTCTGTTGATGTAGATACTGAATATCCACCCTCGAGATTGGCACTGTTTGTAACCTTAATAGTATTGTCAGCAATTGTTCCCCTGTCAAAGGTATATGTATATACCAATACACAAGCCAACTCGTCAGGAACCGTTACTGTCAGTACAGGAGCCTTCGGATTACTGTCGTCATACTTTACTTTGTATTTGGATCGATCCAGCAAATTCCCTAGGTGTCCTTCAGCCGAATGATCATATGTGTATAACTTCAGACTATCCAACTCCAGATAAGCCTTTATACCATCTTTTTCAAATGTCAGTTTATCTACAAGTTCAACTTCATCCTTTCCCGGTATCAGATCTTTGGCAGTCGGATTGATAATAACGCTATAATCCACAATATCCGAATACACTGTTTTTCCGTCTTTATTCGTAGAGGTTCTCTGCGTTCCCTTTTTCTCAACTTCCTCTGCCTCGTCCTTCTCTACCAAAGTATTCGTACTGGTAGTTACATTTCCCCATGAAACAGAGTTTCCATATACCTTTTTTACAGTACCAGGAGTATTCCATGCAGAGTCATCTGAAATCTTCACTCTGTAGGTAATCAGAAAACCATCATGATTTTGATTGGCATTACATTGATATCCTGATTTTATCTTTATTTCCAGCTTTTGTTTTCCCTCAGAATCAGAACTGATACTGACAATTGGTTTCTCATTTTCTGATAAATTGTATTTATGATTACCATCCCAACATGTGTCTCTTAAATTCCATGCATCAAAATAAAATTTTGTAACGACGGAATCCACATCGTATGACATACCCTTATCAGAAAGCTCGTCATTTATAACTATGTCACCATTTTCATTATTAGCTGGACGTACAAATAGACGGTAGTATAAATATCCATCTATATCATCATAATTTACCGCAAAGCTTGTTTCTCCGTAGGTTATATTTCCATGACTGTCCTTGACACCAACCTGTTTTACCAGCTTTGATGGTTTTCTATAACTATGACTGCTCTCGCTTTCCTTTCCGACATACTCCCCCTTATTGCGGAATGTCCATTCTTCTCCCTCAGACATTTGGCTGTAATCTATATGTGTATAGTACTTCATGCTGACAGAAGTTGCATCAACCTTATCTTCTGAGTGCTTCGATGATATCTTAACAGTAAAATATTTTACCTTTTGTATTGAATCATCAGATGATATCTCCTTTCCACCTTTTTCAGGAAAAAATGCAAATGTTACCTTGTATTTAGACTGAATATCTTTCCACCTGAGTTCTGCTCCATCCTTGGTTTTGAGTAACAATTCCTTTTCCAGCTCTGTCTTCAACTCACTTGCAATACCATAATGCGTATCAGCACTAACTTCGTTACCCTGCTTATCAGTTGCCGGCAAAATTGTATCTGAATATGTAATCTCCTTACCTGCGTCTTCAGGAAGAGACAGCTCACTATACCATTGATACTTTGTACCAGTCTGATCGCTTATATCAGCAGACCATTTTTTTGTTATGCCTGCTTGACGTGGCGAAACATAAACAGTACCCGAAGCTGTATATTTTTTTCCATCCTTTCCAATCTTGGCAGTATTACTTACCTCCTGTGTCTGTCCGGCTTCTACCGCAGGTGCCGTTGTGGTATAAGTAATCGTATATTTCTGCTTTCCGGCATCCGGCGGAAAATTAGCTGTTATAGTTCTGGTTACACTATCATACTGTGGATTAATATTACATACCGGGGTGACAGAAATATCTGATATTCCGTTCGAAAGTGTCACTCCCTCAGGTAAAATATCCTCAAAAGAATAACCGGCCATATCTGCCACTGCATCTTTATTCAATGTTACCGTCCATGTAATCTTATTTGTGTTCTGATCATAATATCCTGTCTTCTCAATCATTACACCTGGGATTGTAACAGTCTTGCTGTCCCAGGATGATTTATTTCCAGTCGTTTGGGCACCAGCGCTGTTGGAAATACTTCCTCCGCCTTTCTGCGAATTTTCTGTCACATCGGCTGTATAACTGACAACATATCTCTCACCGCTTCCTAAAGGTTCAAGGTTACTATAAGTAAATTTATTATCTTCGTCTGTAAAGTCAGGTGACTTATTAACTTCTGTTTCCTGTCCATTAGCATCTATTTTTACAATCTTAAACGAATTTTTCCTGTAGCTTCCAACCGCTGTATTGCTATAACGATTAAAACTGTCTTCAATTTTTTCAATTGAATCGCTTTCTGTTCCAGCCTCACTTGAAACTGTAATCGTGTAATCTATTGATTTATAGTCTGCACTCAGCTTAGCTTCCTTCTTAGTTGTCAGATCATATTTTGATTTATCCTTCTTAATGATAATTTCCTTATCAGATCCCGGGAATACAATCTTCTCTTCATCCTGATTCCCAAGACGATTGGCAGTTCCCTCGAACTGGAACTTACCTGTAAAACTTTCATTAGGATTGAATTTATTCTGATCAAGAGTAATCACAATATTTCCATCTTTTTCTATCGTATATGAACCAACTTCAACACCTTTCTGAGTAACAGGTCCGCTTAACGACTCTGAAAGTGCAATATTGGCAGGTAACTGATAAGTAAGTTCATATTTTCCGTCTGGCAGACCACCATTTACAGAGTAGCTGATATCTACCAGAACTTTGTCCCCATCCTTCAATGTATCGGTATCTGATAAATCCGACCAATTTCCATTAGAAAGCTTCTTCAAGTTGATACTGGTAATATAATTATCCAATTTTTCACTTGTGCTGCTATTCGCATTGGCTGCCAGAACAAATGCCTCATTCGATTGCACTGTCAATTCATCTTCTTCGATATCATCAAGCATAATTGGTTCTGCAGATGATTTTTCATCTGTATTTTGTACTGCGATATCCTGTTCAACAATACACCAGTTTATTTTTTCTTCTTTTATTATATCTGAATCCTGATCCGGTATCTCTGTCGGAGTCGGAGTTGCCTCCGGTGTCTCGGTCACTTCCGGTGTAGGAGTTACTTCTATATTATTAGCAGTATCATCCTTCTTACCATCGTCTTCCTTAACATCCTCATCCTGAGTTTTATTCTTATCCGCCTTATTATCTGCTGCATCATCCGCTTTGTTCTCCGGCTCCTGAGTTGGTTCTTCGGTAACTTCCGGTATCTCCTCCGGCTCCGCCGTCGGAGTTTCTTCTATATTATTATTGTCCGGTTCCGGTGCGTCTGCATCGTCCGCTGCCGGTTCTGCGTCGCCATAGTCGAAGTTCGGGTTGCGTGGCATGGTTACGTAGCCGACGATGATCGCGTTGTCCAGGTTGTATGTATTCTGTTTTACTTCTTTGTCAGAGTCGCCGATCACGGTAGTTACCTGGGCGTCATTGGCGTTGAGGACGATTCCGGCGTGGTCGGGGGTGCCGTCCTGGTTGCCGTCGAGGATGATCAGGTCGCCGGTGTTCGGGGTGTAGCCTTCTTTGGAGACCGGTGCCCATTCCCAGCAGTCTGATGGCTGTACCATTGCGGATGACGGGATGCCTGCATAGCTGAGACAGAAGTCTGTGAACTGTGCGGACCAGTTATCGCGGTACGGGTCGCCTGCCCATGCGCCGTAGCGGGTGTAGCCGTTCATTGTGGCGCCGTCTTCTGCTACATTATAATTGGAAGTGCTTTCTCTGTAGCCGATCTGTGTCTGAGCGATGGCTGCCAGATCGCTGCCCCAGTTTCCTGTCAGGGATACAGAGCTTACAGAATTCTGCCATGTATCTGCATCTTCTACATCTGCATTCGGGTCAGAGTAGCATGCCAGTGAATGTGCATGCTCTTCTTTACCACAGGCAAGTACCTGCTCGTAGCATTCTGCTGTGTGCTGATGTCCTTCGCTCTCCTCCTGGTCACAGGTGAGAATGTCCTCTGTCTGGTAGCATTCCTCTGTGTGCTGGTGTCCTTCATTCTCTTCCAGTCCGCAGATCAGATTGCCTTCCTCATCATAGCACTCTTCTGTATGAGTATGAGCACCTTCACCCTCTTCCAGTCCGCAGATCAGCGTCTGTTCCTGGGTATAACATTCATCCGTATGGGTGTGTGCTCCTTCGCCTTCTTCTTTCCCGCAGATCAGACGGTTCTCATAACATTCATCCGTATGAGTATGTTCTTCTATTCCACAGTGAGGAGTTCCCTCTGCAGTAAGTGCCGGAAGGATCAGCGCATATACAGTACAGAAAACTACTATACATGCCAGAATACTGACCGCTTTCTGCCAGCGTTTATGCTTCCGGTTCTGCAGCTTGAACTTCGCCGCCTGATGCAACAACGTATTTTTCATCTGACATCTCTCCTTTTCCCTTTTCCTGTTCCCCTTACTTCACAGGACCTGCTGAACTCAAAGGCCAAAGCCTGAATACAATCTTTCCTACGATCTGCTCCTCTGCCACGCAGCCTACTGATGTATTTCGGCTGTCAATGGAAGTGGATCTGTGATCTCCCATCACGAAGTATCTGCCATCCGGCACCTGATAGGGGAGTTTGATATTACAGTCTCCCAGAGACTTCTCTACCAGATAGGGTTCGTCCAGGGGTTCGCCGTCCACTGTGACATTTCCCTTCTCATCGATATCTACCCAGCTTCCGGGACCTGCGATCATTCGCTTCACCAGAATCTTATTATTATAGTAGAAAGCGATCACATCTCCCTGGGTGAAATCTGCACCTTTCACAGATACCACGATCTGACCTTCCTGAATAGTGGGATACATGGAATTTCCATATATCTGCAGTACCGGAAGTAACAGTACGGCGATCAGAACTGCCGCGGCTGCTACTGCGATCAGTGTACCGATGGTATTGCGCAGCACCTGATAAAACCGGTGCCTGTATTTACTTCTGTTTAACTCTGCCTCCAGCTGTGAGACTGTGGGCAGGGAAGTAATTTCTTTTTTCTTATGCTTCCTCATGCTGAATGCTTTCATTCTCCCGCCTGTCTGCATGCTGTCTGATATTCTCCAGATACTGGTCTGCTGCCTGCTGTGCTGCCTCGAATACCTTATTGATCCGAAGTGCTGCTTCCGCGATAGATCCGGCTTCCTTTTCCATCAGTCTCCGGTCTTCCAGCTTCTGCTTCGTCTCCTCCAACTCCTGCTGCAGACGCTGCACTTCTTTGCTCTGTTCCAGGAGCATTTCCAGTAAATCTGTGCGGCTTAAACGCCGCAGCTCTTTTTCAGTCATTATGCTCTCCATCCAAGTTTATTTCTCACTGCATTTGTTTCTGTGCAGAAATATTTCTTTTTGATGCTTATTTTTGATTTTATTAAGTCATATTTTTGACTTTTTCTGACTTTTAACGTACAAAAAAAGCCACAATTATTCTTTGATAAAAAATAATTGCAGCCGAACTACCTTATAAATTAATCCTTCCCGGATTAGTACTCCTCTTATGTATGTAAATACTTTTTTATCAAAGGCTCCAAGCTTTGCGTCCCTGGCTCACACCAGGTTTGCCAATTCCATATTCAGTTTCGTACGTTTTCATCATGCTTCTCATATTATACCTCTTGGGACAAAAATTTGTCAACCGGTACCTGTCCGTTATATTGTACATTTTTACGTTCACTTTTTGCATATTTCGTACAATTTTCGTTTTTATCAGTAATATATATATAAAAGTGCCTGCCAATCTGTTACTATTGACAATTGACAGGCACTTTTGGTTAGACCAATTTGGTTTTATGATAATTCCAATTTTCCGGTATACAGCTGATAGTAAGTTCCTCTCATCTTAATGAGGTCTTCATGATCGCCTCTCTCGATGATCTTACCGTGATCCAGTACGATGATGGCATCGCTGTTTCTGATGGTTGAGAGTCTGTGAGCGATTACGAATACGGTACGGCCTTTCATCAGGTTATCCATACCTTTCTGTACGATACTTTCTGTACGGGTATCGATACTGGAAGTGGCTTCATCCAGGATCAGTACCGGCGGGTTGGCTACGGCTGCTCTGGCGATGGAGAGAAGCTGGCGCTGCCCCTGGGACAGTTCTTCACCGTCTCCGCTTAACATGGTGTCGTAGCCCTTTGGAAGCATCTTGATGAACTGGTCTGCATGAGCCAGTCTTGCTGCCTCGTATACTTCCTCATCTGTGGCATTCAGTTTACCATAGCGGATGTTTTCCTTGATAGTTCCTGTGAACAGGTGCGTATCCTGAAGTACGATTCCCAGAGAACGTCTCAGGTCATCTTTCTTAATCTTGG
>OLNH01001391.1_pt1 | contig 12631 bp, 7 predicted proteins | sample 1643101 | NCBI WGS metagenome assembly OLNH01 (sample SAMEA3136758, study PRJEB25190) | human gut metagenome | biome: human gut; feature: human-associated habitat; material: faeces | place: Austria | collected 2013
GGCAACACAAAAATTTTATATTTTTTTAATTGTCTACTTGACGGGATGCACACCACTTATCATCGTATTTGTGACTTTAGTCGCGGCGGTTTGAATGCTCGCTTATGCGCTCGTATCCAAACCTTGCTCCGAGGCCACAAATATGATGATAAGTCTTTTTTATTTTCTGACTGTGGATGGTTCCGATAAGTACGTTCCTAACCTACTTTTGTAAGAAGCAGTTAAAATCACTGGAAAACCAAATCAAGGAGGGAGATTTGGGAGCGAGCATTCAAAGCGCCGCGACGAAAGTCATATATTTGAACTATCCAGCTCCTGGTTTTTGTCTCCTCCAACCAAAAACGAAATAAATCCCACAAGCAAGGGAATTCTCCCACAAAACCAATTGACAGATTGCAGAAGTCTTTGTATAATAGCAGTGTGTTAACCTACTTTATTCTTAGAGTGAAAAACGGAGGAGAAGATAATGAAGTTTTTTATTGATACTGCGAATGTAGAGGATATCAAGAAAGCGAATGACATGGGGGTTATTTGCGGGGTTACAACAAATCCATCTCTGATTGCCAAGGAGGGAAGAGATTTTAATGAAGTCATCAAAGAAATCGCTTCTATCGTAGATGGCCCGATCAGTGGTGAAGTAAAAGCGACAACAACAGACGCAGAAGGAATGATTAAGGAAGGCCGTGAAATCGCAGCAATCCATCCAAACATGGTTGTAAAGATTCCTATGACCGTAGAAGGATTAAAGGCTTGTAAAGTTCTTTCCCAGGAAGGAATTAAGACCAATCTTACATTAATCTTTACTGCAAATCAGGCATTACTTGCCGCAAGAGCGGGAGCAACATATGTATCTCCTTTCTTAGGCAGACTAGATGATATCAGTGTAAGAGGTGTTGATCTTATTCGTGATATCGCAGAGATTTTTGCTGTCGCAGGTCTGGATACAGAGATTATCGCAGCGAGTGTCCGTAATCCAATTCATGTAACAGACTGTGCTTTGGCAGGAGCTGATATTGCAACAGTTCCATATAAAGTAATTGAACAGATGACCAAACATCCTTTAACTGATGCTGGAATTGAGAAGTTTAAAAAAGATTATATCGCAGTATTTGGTGAATAGGATATAGATGTGATTTCAGAATCTTCATTGCAAAGTGAAGTACAACAGATTCTGGGATTATATTGGGCAATAAGGAGGAAACCATGAACAAATTAGAACTTCAGAAGATGGCAAATGAAGTGAGAAAAGGAATTGTCACAGGCGTTCATGCAGCAAAAGCTGGACATCCAGGCGGTTCTTTATCCGCAGCAGATCTTTTTACATATTTATATTTTGAGGAAATGAATGTAGATCCTAAGAATCCTCAGGATCCGGACAGAGACCGTTTCGTATTATCCAAAGGTCACACAGCACCTGGATTATATGCAACATTAGCTCACAAGGGATATTTCCCAGTAGAAGACTTAGTTACATTAAGACATATCGGTTCCCACCTTCAGGGACATCCATGTATGCAGCACACTCCAGGACTTGATATGTCATCAGGTTCTCTTGGACAGGGAATCTCCGCTGCAGTAGGTATGGCTCTTTCTGCTAAGTTAAGAAATAAATCCTATCGTGTTTACACACTTCTTGGAGATGGTGAGATTCAGGAAGGACAGGTTTGGGAAGCTGCAATGTTCGCAGGAGCAAGAAAGCTTGACAACTTAGTAGTAATCGTAGATAACAACGGATTACAGATTGATGGTAAGATTGAAGATGTATGTTCTCCATACCCAATCGACAAGAAGTTTGAAGCATTTAACTTCCATGTAATTAATGTAGCAGATGGTAACGATTTCGACCAGTTAGATGCAGCATTTAAAGAAGCAAGAGAAGTAAAAGGAATGCCAGTAGCAATCGTTATGAAGACTGTAAAAGGTAAAGGTGTTTCCTTCATGGAGAATCAGGCATCCTGGCATGGTACTGCACCTAATGATGAACAGTATGCTGTAGCTATGGAAGACTTAAAGAAAGTGGAGGAAGCATTATGTCAGAAGTAAAGAAAATCGCTACCAGAGAAAGCTATGGAAATGCGTTAATTGAATTAGGAAAAGAACATGAGAATCTTGTAGTTTTAGATGCTGACCTTGCAGCAGCTACTAAGACTGGAATGTTTAAAAAAGTTTTCCCAGAACGTCACATCGACTGTGGTATCGCTGAATGCGATATGATTGGAATCGCAGCCGGAATCGCAACAACAGGAATGGTTCCTTTCGCAAGTACATTTGCAATGTTCGCAGCAGGACGTGCATTTGAGCAGATTCGTAACTCTGTTGGATATCCACATCTTAATGTAAAAATCGGTGCTACTCATGCAGGTATTTCCGTTGGTGAAGACGGAGCAACACATCAGTGTAACGAAGATATCGCATTAATGCGTACTATCCCAGGTATGACAATCATCAACCCTTCTGATGATGTAGAAGCAAAAGCAGCAGTACGTGCCGCTTATGAATTAGACGGACCTGTATACTTAAGATTTGGACGTCTTGCAGTACCTGTAATTAACGATAATGATGATTATAAATTTGAAATCGGCAAAGGTGTTGTATTAAGAGAAGGAAAAGATGTTACAATCGTAGCAACTGGTCTTTGCGTAAGCTCCGCATTAGAAGCAGCAGATATGCTCGCTGAAGATGGAATCGAAGCTAAAGTAATCAATATCCACACAATCAAACCTATCGATTCAGATCTTCTTGTAGAAGCAGCGAAAGAGACAGGTAAGGTTGTTACAGTAGAAGAACATTCCGTAATTGGTGGACTTGGCGGAGCAGTATGTGAAGTACTTTCCGAGAAATATCCAGTACCAGTTAAGAGAATTGGTGTGAACGATGTTTACGGAGAATCTGGCCCAGCAGTTAAGCTTATTGAGAAATATGGCTTAGATGGCAAGGGCGTATATGCTTCTGTAAAGGAATTTGTTAAATAACTATTTGATTCTTTGAGAGGAAACAGACGAAAATAAAAAGAATAGACCATCGCAACTGTAAAGATATCACTGCGTAGAAAATGCCTGTTCGGCATTTTTACTTGCTCTCACATTACAGTTGCGATGGTCTATTCTTTTTATTTTCGTTTGTTTCCCCCTAATGAATCAAATAGTAATCACTTATCCATTTTGTCAAATCAAAAAAGTTGCCGAATTTCTCCCTTTTTTCGCCGCTATTTTATACATATTATATGGAAGAAATTTTACTCCCATGTTTAACAAGTGAAAAAACTGGAAAAAATCAAGAATAAGAGAAAAAAATTAGTTGACATGGCTTGACAGATGTGCTATGATAATAAACTGATTCACAATGGGTCTGTATGCCTATTGGAAAGTAACCAGAAGATTTAACATTATGATTATTCAAGGGGTGAAAACATCGATGGAAAAGAATAGACTGCGTCCAACGCGAATTCCGGGAAGCAAAAACATCAGAATGAGCTATGCCAGACAAAAAGATGTTCTCGATATGCCGAATCTTATAGAAGTCCAGAAAGATTCCTACAAATGGTTCCTTACAGATGGATTAAAAGAGGTTTTTGAGGACATTTCGCCTATCACGGATTACAGTGGACAGCTCAGCCTGGAGTTTGTGGACTTTCAGCTTTGCAGAGAGGATAGAAAGTATTCAATCGAGGAGTGTAAAGAACGTGATGCAACATATGCAGCTCCTTTAAAAGTGAAAGTTCGTCTCCATAATAAGGAAACAGATGATTTTAAACAACACGACATTTTTATGGGCGACCTGCCATTGATGACGGAAACAGGTACTTTCGTAATTAATGGTGCGGAACGTGTTATCGTCAGTCAGTTAGTTCGTTCTCCAGGTATTTACTATGCGATCAGCCACGACAAGATTGGTAAGAAGTTATATTCTTGTACAGTAATTCCTAACCGTGGTGCATGGCTGGAATACGAGACAGACTCCAACGATGTATTCTATGTTCGTGTTGACCGTACAAGAAAGGTTCCTGTTACTGTACTTATCAGAGCTCTTGGCATTGGAACCAATGCTGAAATTAAGGAATTATTCGGAGAAGAGCCTAAGATTTTAAAAACTCTCGAAAAGGATACAGCAACAAACTACCAGGAAGGTCTTAAGAAGTTATACGAGAAGATCCGCCCAGGTGAACCTTTATCAGTTGACAGTGCAGAGAGCCTGATTAACAGTATGTTCTTCGATGCAAGACGTTATGACCTTGCAAAAGTAGGACGTTATAAATTTAATAAGAAGTTAATGTTCCGCAATCGTATTGCAGGACACAGACTGGCACAGGATGTACTTGATCCTTCCACAGGAGAAATCCTTTTTGAAGCAGGTGTAAGACTTACAAAAGAACAGGCTGACGCTATTCAGAACGCAGCAGTTCCTTATGTTTACGTTGAGACAGAAGAGAAAGAAGTAAAAGTCCTTTCCAGTATGATGGTAGATATCACAAGCTTTGTTGATGTTGACCCAGAGGAAGTTGGCGTTACTGAATTAGTATACTATCCAGCCCTTGAAAAAATCTTAGAAGAATATGATGATATAGATGAAATTAAAGCACAGATTCGCAAGAATATCACTGAGCTGATTCCAAAGCACATTACAAGAGAAGATATTTTAGCTTCTATTAACTACAATATCCATCTTGAGTATGGTGTTGGTAACGATGATGATATCGACCACTTAGGTAACCGTCGTATCCGTGCCGTTGGTGAGTTATTACAGAACCAGTACAGAATTGGTTTATCCCGTCTGGAGAGAGTTGTCAGAGAACGTATGACAACACAGGACATTGAGTCCATTTCCCCACAGACATTAATTAACATTAAACCAGTTACTGCTGCTGTTAAGGAATTCTTTGGAAGTTCTCAGTTATCTCAGTTCATGGATCAGCATAACCCATTATCTGAGCTTACTCATAAGAGACGTCTTTCCGCATTAGGTCCTGGAGGTCTTTCCAGAGATCGTGCCGGATTCGAGGTTCGAGATGTACACTATTCCCACTACGGAAGAATGTGTCCTGTAGAGACTCCCGAGGGTCCTAACATCGGTCTGATTAACTCTCTTGCAACTTACGCAAGAATTAATGAATATGGTTTTGTTGAGGCTCCATACCGTAAGGTAGATAAGAGTGACCCACAGAACCCAGTTGTAACAGATGATGTTGTATACCTTACTGCTGATGAAGAAGATAACTACACAGTAGCGCAGGCGAACGAACCATTAGATGAAGAAGGTCACTTCATTCACACTAATGTTTCCGGTCGTTACAGAGAGGAAACATCCGAATTTAGAAAGTCAAGAATTGACTTAATGGACGTATCTCCTAAGATGGTATTCTCCGTAGCTACATCTATGATTCCTTTCCTTGAGAACGATGATGCGAACCGTGCTCTGATGGGATCCAACATGCAGCGTCAGGCTGTACCACTGTTAAAGACAGAAGTTCCAGTTGTTGGTACTGGTATGGAAGCTAAGGCTGCCCGCGACTCAGGTGTATGTATTATTGCACATCATGCAGGTACAGTTGAGTACTCAACAAGTAAAGAGATTATCGTAAAACGAGAAGACGGAATCCGTGATACTTACCACGTAATTAAGTTCTCCCGAAGCAACCAGGGTAACTGTATGAACCAGAGACCTATCGTAAATAAGGGTGACCATGTTGAAGCAGGAGATATTCTTGCAGATGGTGCTTCCACATGCGGCGGCGAGATGGCTCTTGGTAAGAACCCATTAATCGGATTTATGACCTGGGAAGGTTATAACTATGAGGATGCCGTACTTTTAAGTGAGCGTCTTGTACAGAATGACGTATATACATCTGTTCATATTGAAGAATATGAAGCAGAGGCAAGAGATACAAAGCTTGGACAGGAAGAGATTACAAGAGATCTTGCTGGTCTTAGTGAAGATGTATTAAAAGATCTGGATGAGAATGGTATCATCCGTATCGGTGCAGAAGTTCATGCCGGAGATATTCTGGTAGGTAAAGTGACTCCTAAGGGAGAGACAGAACTTACTGCTGAAGAAAGACTTCTTCGTGCTATTTTCGGTGAAAAGGCAAGAGAAGTTCGTGATACTTCCCTTCGTGTTCCACACGGCGCTTACGGTGTTGTTATGGATACAAAGGTATTTACAAGGGAGAATGGTGATGAGCTGCCTCCAACAGTTAACAAGTCTGTTCGTGTTTACATTGCACAGAAACGTAAGATTTCTGTTGGTGATAAGATGGCTGGCCGTCATGGTAACAAGGGTGTAGTTTCCCGTGTACTTCCAGTAGAGGATATGCCATTCCTTCCTAATGGCCGTCCACTCGATATCGTACTGAACCCATTAGGTGTACCTTCCCGAATGAATATCGGACAGGTCTTAGAGCTTCATTTAAGTCTCGCATCTAAGGTGCTTGGATTTAATGTAGCAACACCAGTATTTAACGGTGCAGATGAGAACGATATCATGGATACTCTTGAGATGGCGAATGACTATGCGAACAAGACATGGGAAGAATTCGAAGAACGCTGGGGTGACAAGGTTAACGATGATATTATGAAGTATCTTTGGGATAACCGTGACCACAGAGAAGAATGGAAGGGTGTTCCAATCGACCGTACAGGTAAGGTTCAGCTTCGTGATGGACGTACAGGACAGGAATTCGATTCACCAGTTTCCATCGGATTCATGCATTATCTGAAGCTGCATCACTTAGTAGATGATAAGATTCATGCACGTTCTACAGGTCCTTACTCATTAGTAACACAGCAGCCTCTGGGTGGTAAAGCTCAGTTCGGTGGACAGCGTTTCGGAGAGATGGAGGTTTGGGCTCTTGAGGCTTATGGTGCTTCCTATACTCTTCAGGAAATCTTAACTGTGAAGTCTGATGATGTAGTTGGTCGTGTGAAGACATACGAAGCAATCATCAAAGGAGAGAATATTCCTGAACCAGGTATTCCGGAATCCTTCAAGGTACTTCTTAAGGAATTCCAGTCCCTCGCTCTTGATGTTCGTGTCTTAAAAGAAGATATGACAGAAATTGAGCTTCAGGAAGGCAGCGAAACAATTAATGAATCCCTTACTTCAGTGATTGAGAGCAGTCCGGATGATAACAATTATAAGGACGAGAGCAATCTTGGAGAGTATGGCTACAAAGAAAGTACTCTGGAAGAAGAAGCTGGACAGGCTGATGCACAGCCAGAGTTTACAGAAATGCCTTTTGGCGATTCTGATTTGTAAGATAGTTTGGAAGGAGTAACCTATGTCTGATATGAATAACCAAACAGTTGAACAGCCGGTTAATTTTGACGCCATTAAAATCGGACTTGCGTCTTCGGAACTGATTCGTCAGTGGTCTCATGGTGAGGTAAAAAAGCCGGAAACCATTAACTACCGTACTTTAAAGCCGGAAAAAGATGGTCTGTTCTGTGAAAGAATTTTCGGACCAAGCAAGGACTGGGAATGTCACTGTGGTAAATATAAAAAGATTCGCTATAAAGGCGTTGTCTGTGATAAATGTGGTGTTGAAGTTACAAAGGCAAGTGTAAGAAGAGAAAGAATGGGACACATCGAACTCGCAGCTCCAGTATCCCATATCTGGTACTTCAAGGGAATCCCTAGCCGTATGGGATTAATCCTTGATATGTCTCCAAAAGCACTGGAAAAAGTATTATACTTTGCTTCCTTTGTAGTTCTTGACCCAGGAACAACAAACTTAAGCAAGAAGGACGTTATCTCTGATGCTGAGTACCGTCGTGTAACAGAAGAATATAGGAATTCTGATGAAGGTCTTGGAAACTTCCGTGTAGGAATGGGTGCTGAGGCAATCAAAGAACTTCTTGCAGAGATCGACTTAGAGGCTGAAGCAGAAGAACTTAAGAAGAGTCTTAAGAATGCCAGCGGTCAGAAGAAAGCAAGAAATATTAAACGATTAGAAGTTGTAGAAGCTTTCCGTCTGTCAGGAAACCGTCCAGAATGGATGGTTCTTGACGCTGTTCCGGTTATCCCTCCGGATATCCGTCCAATGGTTCAGTTAGATGGTGGACGTTTTGCAACCTCCGATTTAAATGATTTATATAGAAGAATCATCAACCGTAATAACCGTCTTAAGAGACTGTTAGAGCTTGGTGCGCCAGACATTATTATCCGTAACGAAAAGCGTATGCTTCAGGAAGCTGTTGATGCGTTAATCGATAATGGCCGTCGTGGACGTCCAGTAACTGGTCCTGGAAACAGAGCATTAAAATCCCTTTCCGATATGTTAAAGGGTAAACAGGGACGTTTCCGTCAGAACCTTCTTGGTAAGCGTGTTGACTACTCAGGACGTTCCGTAATCGTAGTAGGACCAGAATTAAAGATTTATCAGTGTGGTCTTCCAAAAGAGATGGCTATCGAGCTTTTCAAACCATTTGTTATGAAAGAACTTGTAGCAAACGGTCTTGCTCATAATATTAAGTCTGCCAAGAAGATGGTAGAAAAGTTACAGCCAGAAGTTTGGGATGTACTCGAAGATGTTATCAAAGAACATCCGGTTATGTTAAACCGTGCTCCTACCTTGCATCGTCTTGGTATTCAGGCATTCGAGCCAACATTAGTAGAAGGTAAAGCGATTAAGTTACATCCATTAGTATGTACAGCGTTTAATGCCGACTTTGATGGTGACCAGATGGCTGTCCATCTGCCACTTTCCCAGGAAGCACAGGCTGAGTGCCGTTTCCTCTTACTTTCTCCAAACAACTTACTGAAACCATCTGATGGTGCTCCAGTAGCCGTTCCTTCTCAGGATATGGTCCTTGGTATTTACTACCTGACTATGGAAAAAGAAGGAGCTAAGGGTGAAGGTAAATGTTTTAAGTCTGAAAATGAAGCATATCTTGCTTACGAGAACAAGGTAATCACACTTCATTCCAGAATCAAAGTAAAGAGAAGAGGTATGAGACCAGACGGAACAATGGGAAGCCGTATTATAGATTGTACAATGGGACGTCTTCTTTTCAACGAAATCATCCTTCAGGATTTAGGTTTTGTTGACCGTTCTGATCCAGATAACTTCTTAAAGTTAGAAGTTGATTTTCAGTGTGGTAAGAAACAGTTAAAACAGATCCTTGACCGTTGTATCAGCGTACATGGTACAACTAAGACTGCCGAGGTTCTTGATAATATCAAAGCTCTTGGATATAAGTATTCTACAATTGGTGCGTTAAGTGTATCTATTTCCGATATGACCGTACCAAAAGAAAAACCAGAAATCCTTGCAGCAGCTCAGAAACAGGTTGAGTACATTACAAAACAGTACCGCCGTGGTTTCATGACAGAAGAAGAACGTTATAAAGCAGTAGTACAGACATGGTTCGCTGCCGATAACGAACTTACAGATAAACTGATCAGTGGTCTTGATAAGTACAACAACATCTTCATGATGGCTGACTCCGGTGCCCGTGGTTCTAACCAGCAGATTAAACAGCTTGCCGGTATGCGTGGACTGATGGCCGATACATCCGGACGTACTATCGAACTTCCTATCAAGTCCAACTTCCGTGAAGGTCTTGACGTACTGGAGTATTTCATTTCTGCACATGGTGCCAGAAAGGGACTTTCCGATACAGCCCTTCGTACAGCCGATTCCGGTTATCTGACAAGACGTCTTGTAGATGTATCTCAGGAACTGATTATTCGTGAACAGGATTGCTGCGAAGGAACAAACAAGATTCCAAGCATGTATGTAGAAGCTATCATGGATGGAAAAGAAACAATCGAATCGTTAGAGGATCGTATCAGCGGACGTTATGCAGCAGAAGATTACAAAGATAAAGAAGGTAATCTCATTGTTGAAGCGAACTGCATGATTACTCCAAAGCGTGCGAAAGCAATTGTAAACGCAGGATATCAGCAGGTTAAGATCAGAACAATGTTAACATGTAAGTCCCATAACGGTGCATGCTCTAAATGTTACGGTGCCAACCTTGCAACTGGTCAGGCAGTACAGGTTGGTGAGGCAGTCGGAATTATTGCTGCTCAGTCCATTGGTGAGCCTGGTACACAGCTTACTATGCGTACATTCCATGCCGGTGGTGTAGCCGGTGATGATATCACACAGGGTCTTCCTCGTGTCGAGGAGCTTTTCGAGGCACGTAAACCTAAGGGTCTTGCCATCATCACTGAAATTGCTGGTCGTGCGGATGTAAAAGAAACAAAAGAAAAACGTGAAATCACTGTAGTAAATGAGGATAGCGGAGAAACAAGAAATTATGTAATTCCTTACGGTTCCCGTATCAAAGTTCTTGACGGTACTTACTTAGAGGCCGGTGATGAACTGACAGAAGGTTCTGTAAATCCTCATGACATCTTAAGAATCAAAGGTGCAGGAGCAGTTCAGGATTACATGATGCGTGAAGTACAGCGTGTATACCGTCTGCAAGGTGTAGATATCAACGATAAACATATCGAGATTATCGTTCGCCAGATGCTTAAGAAAGTTCGTATTGAAGAAGCTGGAGATAGCCAGTACTTACCAGGAGCACTCATTGATATCCTTGAATTAGAGGATGAGAATGAAAGACTTCTTGCAGAAGGAAAAGAGCCTGCAACAGCAGAGCAGACACTTCTCGGTATCACAAAGGCTTCTCTTGCAACAAGCTCTTTCTTATCTGCTGCTTCCTTCCAGGAAACAACAAAGGTTCTTACAGATGCAGCAATCAAAGGAAAGATTGACCCATTAATTGGTCTTAAGGAAAACGTACTTTTAGGAAAACTGATTCCAGCCGGAACAGGATTAAAGAAGTATCGTAACCTTCATCTTGATACAGGAAAAGTTGTCAACAAGATCGAAGAAGCAGACGAATTTGACTACGATGCAGCTTCTATGGAAGAAGAAATGCGTGGTCAGAAGTCAGAGGATGCAGCAATGATGATGGATTCTGAAAATCTTTAATTAAGATACAGGACAGACGACCCCTGAGAATAAAATAATCCCTATCTGTGACTTTCGTCGCTGCGGTTTGAATGTTCGCTTAGACGCGCGAACGTTCAAACCTTGCTCCCAAGTCACAGATAGGGATTATTTTATTCTCAGGGGCTTGACTGTGGCTGGAGTTGGTTTCTTCTGGGTTCGTCTGTTTCTGGCACTTCGAGAAAAATGAAATTCAATTTCCCCCTTGACAAAAAGATTTTTTAAATATATAATCTTTAATTGTGTGCGATGTATAACTATGTCCACATATGGGTATAATCAAGATGATTTGTCATATTGGTTTAACCTAAAGAAGAAACTATTAGCAACCACATTAGAAAATATGCATGGAGGTGAATTTCAGAATGCCTACTTTTAACCAGTTAGTTAGAAAAGGAAGACAGTCTGTAGCAAAGAAATCCACGGCACCTGCTCTTCAGAAAGGATTTAACTCCTTAAAGAAAAGACCAACAGATGCCAGCTCACCACAGAAACGTGGAGTATGTACAGCCGTTAAGACAGCAACTCCTAAGAAGCCTAACTCAGCGCTTCGTAAGATTGCCAGAGTACGTCTTTCCAACGGTATCGAAGTAACAAGCTATATCCCAGGTGAAGGACATAACCTTCAGGAACATAGTGTTGTTCTTATCCGTGGAGGAAGAGTAAGGGATTTACCAGGTACAAGATATCATATCGTACGTGGTACTCTTGATACAGCAGGCGTAGCAAACAGACGCCAGGCTCGTTCCAAATACGGTGCTAAGAAACCTAAGAAATAAATATCAGTGAGAATGCCGGAATAGCAATATTTTCTCTGTTGGTTGCAGGCAATATATTGACTTGTCCGAGCATGAACAACGGAAACAGAAGTTTCCATGAGTACCGATGATTTAATATTTCATTTCCTCATGGAAATGAAGAAATGAAAATCACATTTAATTAAGGAGGGAAGAACCGTGCCACGTAAAGGACATATCGCAAAAAGGGATGTATTACCAGATCCTATTTACAATAACAAAGTGGTAACAAAGCTTATCAATAACATCATGTTAGACGGTAAGAAAGGTGTTGCACAGAAAATCGTTTACGGTGCTTTCGACCGCATTGCGGAAGAAACAGGAAAAGATGCCTTAGAAGTATTTACAGAGGCTATGAACAACATTATGCCAGCTCTGGAAGTTAAGGCTAGACGTATCGGTGGTGCTACTTATCAGGTACCTATCGACGTAAGACCAGACAGACGTCAGGCATTAGCTCTTCGTTGGATTACTCTTTACTCTCGTAAGAGAAGTGAAAAGACTATGGAAGAGCGTCTTGCAAAAGAACTTATGGATGCAGCGAACAACACTGGTGCATCTGTAAAGAAAAAAGAAGATATGCACAAAATGGCAGAAGCAAACAAAGCTTTCGCACATTACAGATTCTAATAAGTTATTTACACAGGATGTGCTGCATAGATTATGCAGCCGTCCGGATACATTTTATAGGAGGAAAAAACCTTGGCTGGAAGAGAATATCCACTTGAGAGAACCAGAAATATTGGTATTATGGCCCACATTGATGCTGGTAAGACAACATTGACAGAGCGTATCCTTTATTACACTGGTGTAAATTACAAGATTGGTGATACTCATGAAGGTACTGCTACCATGGACTGGATGGAACAGGAGC
>OLNH01001393.1_pt1 | contig 12622 bp, 9 predicted proteins | sample 1643101 | NCBI WGS metagenome assembly OLNH01 (sample SAMEA3136758, study PRJEB25190) | human gut metagenome | biome: human gut; feature: human-associated habitat; material: faeces | place: Austria | collected 2013
TTGTCAATATAGAGCATCATGCCAAGCATATCCTTCTGGCGGAACCAGTCCGGATTTTTTTCTCTTTCCAGGTCGCGGTTTTTGAGCGCGCGGCGGCGTGCTGTAAAATACTGGTACATCTGGTCGCAGAGCTCTGCAAACATATCGTCATTGTGATAAAGCTCTGTGTACAGCCAGCGAAGCTCGTCGTGATGATGGTTTAAACGTTCCTGAAAAATTTCCTGATCTTTTTTCATGATTTCCTCCCTGAATAGATATTTATAGATGTCGGGAAACCTGTCAAATATTTCCCGGCGGTAATGGTTATCTGACATTTTTCCACAGAATTATAGCATGAAGTTTCCAGTACATGAATATACGGGTTGTTATGGAATATGGAAAAATGTTGTAAGTATTTTCAGTCTCCTGTTGTCTGCCGTCGTATCAGAACCGGAGTGATCTTTTTGTGGATCGGTTTTTGAAGCGGTGCCGGTTTTCTTTTCTTCATTTCGTTCATCTGTTCCACAAGCAGTTCCATGGTAGTCTGTGCGATCACATCAATCTGCTGTCCAATAGTAGTGATCGGGATGATGGACTCCGCAGCAATGGGTGAATTATCGAATCCGATGATCTGATATTCATCCGGCAGACAGTTATATTTCTGGAAGATCAGATTGAGAAATATATTTGCGTAAGTATCATTGGATAAAAATATGCCTTTTTTCTGACCGGAATATTTACTGTCAATATCCTGAAAGATCACACGCATTTGTTCAAAAAGCGCCTGATAGGAATCACCGGAAACATTAAGGTTCAGTTCATAAGGAACATGATATTCCCGGCATGTTTCCTCAAAGGCACGGATACGGTCATAAGCCGGAATATTCTCAGGTACATGGACATTGATGTGGATCAGTACATCACACTGATTGCGTATCAGCAGAGAAGTAGCCTGCATGCTGCCCATGTAATTGTCTGTTGTAACGCTGCATATATGTTCTGCTTCACGTTCAATGGCGATCACAGGAATATTATAGGAAGCCAGTTTTTCAGAGGAAAGAGTATGGCTGAGAACAATAAGTCCTTCAATCTTATAAGCCATCAGCTCGTCCAGATACTGCATTTCTTTCTCCGGGCCGCCATCACTGACAAAAACCAGAAATTTGTAATGATAATCGGAGTAACTTCGAAGAAGCTGTGTCAGCATTTCGGAATAATAATGAAGATAAAGGTTTGGGACAATGATCCCTACAAATTCGCTTTTTCCATTGGCAAGAACCCTGGCAAGCTTGTTTTTTCTGTAGCCGAGCTCATCAAGGGCTTTTGCGATCTTTTCCTGATTTTCCAGGGTCAGAGAATCCGGATGATTGAAATATCTGGAGATCGTAGTCTTGGAAAAACCAGTGTATTCTGCAATATCGGCAAATGTTACCTGCTTTTTAGCCATAAAAAAATAGTCTCCTTTTAACAGCAGAAAGTTATGATACGGAATGCAGATGTGATCATATAAGAGAAAGCTGCAGACCGTACAGGATGATTGGATTGATGTAATTAAGTATAACAATACAGACGTTAAATAGCAATAAAAAAATAACCAGTTAAGTTACCGGTAACTTTTCTTAAATAAATTAACAAAAAAGGTTGACAGAAGCTATGTCATATAGTAGTATCAAATCATAAAGTAACCGGTTACTTTACCGGTTACTAAACAAGAACGAAAGAACAAAAAAGGGAGGAAAAGAGAATGAAAAAAGGTTCTGCGAAAGCTGTTCCGGCAGGAAAAAGAACTGCTGCAGAAAAGCTTCAGTATGTGAAAAAGAACTGGCAGCTGTATGTGTTTTTTCTGCTGCCTGCACTTCTTCTGACGATCATCTTCAAATACGTGCCCATGGGTGGCGTACTGATCGCTTTTGAGGACTACAATGTCATTGATGGTATATTTGGAAGCAAATGGGTAGGACTGGAATACTTTCGGAGATTTCTGGCATCACCGGATTTTATGAATTATCTTGTGAACACTTTGAAACTGAGTATTTACGGACTGCTGTGGGGATTTCCGATTCCGATCATCCTGGCACTTCTTCTGAATCAGATCCGGAGAGCCGGGATCAGGAAAAAAATTCAGCTTCTGATCTATGCGCCGAATTTTATTTCCGTTATCGTACTCTGTGGTATGGTTCGTATGTTTCTTTCACCGGTAGGTCCGCTGAATAAACTGATCGGTTCCGATGCCAACTGGATGACTATGCCGGCAGCATTTCGTACCATTTACATAGCCAGCGGAATCTGGCAGACAGCCGGATGGGCATCCATTATGTATACTGCAGCACTTGCCAATGCAAGTAAGGATCTGGAAGAGGCAGCAGTGGTGGATGGTGCAAATATCCTGCAGCAGATCTGGTATGTACAGCTTCCGGCTATTAAAAACATCATTGTGATCCAGTTTATCCTTCAGGCCGGAAATATTATGAGCATTGGTTTTGAAAAAGCATATGCACTGCAGACAGATATGAACCTTCCTGCATCTGAGATTCTTTCTACTTATGTATACAGAATCGGTCTTCTGAATGGAGATTATGGATATTCTACAGCAGTGGGGCTGTTTAATTCAGTGATCAATGTAATTCTTTTGATCTTTGTAAACTGGGTAGTCAAGAAACTGAATGACGGAGAGGGATTATAGGAGGTGCTGTTATGGCAAAAGCAAAGAAAAAGAAATATTCGGCATCTGATAAAGCCATTTTAGGAATCGGATACGTACTTCTGGGTGCATTTGTACTTTCCATTCTGGTTCCGCTTTTATATGTTGTGATCGCATCCTTTATGGATCCGAATGTGCTGAACAGCCAGGGGATCAGCTTTGATGTGCGGAAGTGGACGATCGATGCGTACCGCAGAGTTCTTGAAAATAATATGATCTGGAGAGGCTTTGCAAACTCATTTTTTTATTCCCTGGTGTTTACCATTATTTCAGTTCTGGTAACTCTGCTGGCAGCATATCCAATGTCCAAGAAAGAATTTGTGGGAAGAAATTTCTTCAATGTTATTTTTCTCATTACCATGTTTTTCGGTGGAGGAATGATCCCGACTTTTATCCTGATCAATCAGTTGCATCTGGTAAATACAATCTGGGCAATCCTGCTTCCGGGTGCGTTTAATGTCTGGAACATGATCCTTGCCAGAACCTATTATCAGTCTATCCCCAAGGAACTCAGAGAGGCATCTGCCATTGACGGTGCCACGGAAATCGAGCATTTTTTCAAGATTATGATGCCGGTATGCAAACCGATCATCGCAGTGCTTGCACTGTGGTCCTTTGTAGGAATGTGGAACAGTTATTTTGACGCTATGATTTATTTGAATGATGCGAAACTGCAGCCATTGCAGCTGGTACTTCGTTCCATCCTTGTACAGAATACACCGCAGCCCGGAATGATCGCAGATATCCAGAGTACTGCACAGATGGCAAAGGTAGCGGAACTTCTGAAATATGCTACGATCATTGTATCAAGTTTACCGCTTCTGATCATGTATCCATTCTTCCAGAAATATTTTGACCAGGGCATTATGGTTGGTTCTGTAAAAGGCTGATGACAGGAGGTTGATAATGATGAAAAAAAGAATGAAGGCATTATTGGCAATTGGGCTTTCTGCAATTATAATGGTATGCAGTGCCGGATGTGGAAATGGAAAAGAATACATGAAAGCAGAAACAGATCCGGATACCCCGGTGGAAGATGTGTCCTTTCCTCTGAAAGAAAAAGCAGAGCTGTCTTTTATTACCAGTGCACCTGCAACATCTACACAGGAACCTAATGAAAGAACGATTTTTAAAAGACTGGAAAAGCAGACCAATGTCCACATTGACTGGACCTGTTTTGTATCGGATCAGTTTGATGACAAAAAAAATCTGGCGCTGGCACAGTTCGGAAATCTTCCGGATGGACTTTTTAACGCAGGGATGAGTGATTATGATCTTCTTCGTTATGCCAAACAGGGAATCATTATTCCGGTAGAAAATCTCATTGATAAATACATGCCGAATCTTAAGGCTGTATTTGAAAAATACCCGGAATACAGAACAATGTGTACAGCACCGGACGGACATATTTATTCTTTCCCATGGATCGAGCAGCTTGGTGCGGGGAAAGAAGCCATTCAGGCAATTGGAGATATTCCCTACATTAATAAAAAATGGCTGGATTATCTGAAGCTGGACGTTCCGACTACAACTGAGGAACTGGAACAGGTTCTGATCGCTTTCCGCGACAATGCAGATAAACTGGAAAAGAAATTCAACATTGAGGGTGGTGTGATCCCGATGTCCTTTATCATCAATAATGGTGATCAGGATCCTGCAATTCTCATCAACGGATTCGGAGAAGGATATGGTGACACCGGTGATCATTTTGCAGTGAAAGATGATGGAACCGTTATTTATACAACTGTACAGGAAGGCTATAAAGAAGGTATTCAGTGGCTCCATCAGCTGGTAGAAGAAAAGCTGGTGGATCCGGAGGCTTTTACCCAGGAATGGTCAACTTATGTTGCAAAAGGTAAGAACCACAGATATGGTCTGTGTTTCACCTGGGATATTGCAAATATTGATAACAATGAAGATTATGTAATGCTCCCGGCGCTGGCCGGTCCGGATGGTCTTGTAAATATCACAAGACAGAATAACAGTGAAACCAGTGGCTTTGACAGAGGACGCTGCGTTCTGACTACAAGCTGTCGAAATACGGCACTGGCAGCAGCATGGATCGATCAGATGTATGCACCGATCCAGTCTCCGCAGAATAACTGGGGTACTTACGGGGAAAAAGATTCATTTAATATCTTTGAGATGTCCGAGAATGCAGAAGGTGGTCAGATGCTGAAACATATGGATCTGGGAGATGCATCTCCGGTAGAGGTTCGTGAAGCACAGTCTGTAAACGGACCGTTGGCAATACTTAACGAGTATTACGATGTATATGTAACAGAGCCGGCAGATGCAAAATGGCGTCTCGACAATATGCACGAAACATATCTTAAGGATATGAACAGTAAATATGTGTATCCGAATGTATTTATGAGTATTGATGATACCAATAAGGTATCTCAGTACGACACGGATATCAAGAAGTATGCGGAACAGAAAAAAGCAGACTGGATCTTGAATGGCGGCATCGATAAAGAATGGGATTCCTATCTGAAAAAGATGGAGCAGTATGGACTGTCTGATTATCTGGCAATCAAACAGAAATATTTTGACCAGTATCAGAAGTCTCTTAGTGAGACAGAGAAATAAAAACAGAAAAAGATACCGGTCAGAAACATAAAAAAGAAAGAGAGAGCAGAGTATGAGTGAAAAACTTGAAAAAGCACGTCTTTATGAAATAGAGGAAGCAAAAAATATCCCGCAGGAAGAGAAACCGGCCTTTCATGTATCTGCACCGGTTGGCTGGATCAATGATCCCAATGGATTTTCTGTTTTTAAAGGAAAGGTACATCTTTTTTACCAGTATCATCCTTACAGCCGTGACTGGGGCCCTATGCACTGGGGCCACAGTGTGACGGAGGATATGATCAGATGGGAGCAGCTTCCTACAGCGCTTGCACCGGATCAGGAATATGATCGAGAGGGATGCTTTTCCGGAAGTGCTATTGAAGCGGATGGAAAACAGGCTTTGATCTACACAGGAGTTACAACAGAAAAGCTGCCGGATGGAAAAGAAGAAGTCCGGCAGAATCAGTGCCTTGCTTGGGGTGACGGAAAAGATTATGTAAAGGCAGAGAAAAATCCGATAGTCACCGGGGATATGCTTCCGGAGAAATGCAGCAGAGTTGATTTCCGTGATCCGAAGGTATGGGAAGATAACGGAACATACCATATGCTCGTAGGATGCCGCAGCGAAGAAATTCCTGGACAGGTAGTTCTGTTTTCCAGTAAAGATCTGAAAGAATGGAAATTTGAAACAATTCTTGCGGAGAACTCCACAGGAGAAATCGGTGTTATGTGGGAATGCCCCGATTTCTTTCCGCTCGGGGATAAACATGTGCTGATCTGTTCTCCGCAGCATATGCGTGCAAAAGGGTATGAGTTTCATAATGGACATAATTCCCTGTATTTTACGGGAGATTATGACAGCGAAAAACATACATTTGAAAAAGACGCACCGGTAAGTCTGGACTACGGACTTGATTTTTATGCGCCGCAGACAACCCTTCTTCCAGATGGAAGAAGAGTGATGATCGCCTGGATGAAATCCTGGGATAGCTGTGTGATCAAGGAAAAGCAGAGATGGCAGGGAATGATGACTCTTCCGAGAGAGCTGGAATATCGTGACGGAAAGATCTGGCAGAAGCCGGTCCGAGAAATTGAGAATTATCGGAAAAACCGTTGCTGTTATGAGAATGTAAAAGTGGGTGAGAGCTTAAGCCTTGAAGGCGTCCGTGGCCGAATGATCGATCTGACTGTGGAACTGCAGAACGCAGATGGCATCATGGATGGAAGCAGGAACTCCGGAAATCCAAATCAGGAAGCATTGGATGTGTACAATGAGTTCCGGATCGAGCTTGCACGCAATGAAGAATATACAACGGTCTTTACCTATGATCGAAAAAGACAGATACTGGAAATCGACAGAACCTGGAGCGGGGTGCAGCGTGATGTTGTATGTACAAGAAAGCTCCAGATCACAGATGACAGACAAAATCTGAAGCTACGTTTTATCCTGGATCGAAGCTCCATAGAGCTTTTTATCAATGATGGAAGCAAAACTGCGACTACCGTGATCCCAACACCAGTGGAAGCAGATGAGATCCTGTTCCACAGTGACGGAAATGCTGTGATCCAGGTTGAGAAATATGATATTGTGTTGTAGAAGCCTCTCAAATATTGACAATTTCTCTATTTTTGTATAACATAGGGGAAGTTGCTTACGCCGGATCAGGAGTTATTCGTATCTCCTGATCCGGCATATATTTACAGGAGAGGAACACAGGAATGTTTTATCAGTTAAAAATCACAAGAAAAGGAACGAAACCGCCGGTATGGAGACGCTGTACTGTTGCGGCTGACGTTACATTTGCAAATATGGCAGCCATGCTTGAAAAACTGGTTCAGTATCCGGCAGGCAGCCTATATGAGATTGAATTTTTTCAGAAAAAAGTACAGATCCGTGAGAACGGTGACGGAGAAGCGAAGAATAATTTCACATTATTAAATGCAGGCGAGACAGAGACTGTAGAGCTTATGGATTCCGAGAAATGGTTTACCTTCCGTCAGTATGGTGCGGATAAGGAAACTCCGGAATACAGAGTTGATATTGAGAAGAAAGACGAGGGAACAGCAGAAGCTCCTTCTATTATAAAAGAAGTAAAGGGTGAGGATGATCCGTACTGGACAGAGGCACCAGAGCTGGGATGCACTGTAGCAGTTGAAACTGAGGTGGAAACAGCCAAAGCATCTGAAGACATTGCTGCAACAGTAGCGGCAGTAGAGGCAGCAGCCAGAGCTGCAAAAGCAGATGAGGCAGCCACAGGCAGCAGAAGAAATCCTACAGTAAAAGATTTCCTCATGTCCTATCGTAAAGAGGACCTTCTCAGTATTGCAGGTGAGCTTGGACTTCACTGCAAGGGAATGGATCAGGAAGAGATCGCCGCAAAGGTTGCCGCAGAGGTTCTTAAACCGGAGGTTATGAAAGCAAGCTTCCTCGTAGCAGACGATCAGGAGGTACTGGCTTTTGAGGCGGCTATTCAGAGAAAATGCTTCCATGTTGCAGAGGATGAGTGGAATACATTAGAATGGCTGAACGATATGGGCTACCTTGTTTCCTACAGTGATGATTACGCAGAAGTTCCGGCAGAGGTTGTAGCTGTTTACGATCAGATCAATACACCGGAGTTCCAGACACTTCGCAGCCAGGTAAACTGGTTGAAGGATTGCCTTATTATGGTAAGCTATCTGTATGTATCTGCACCGGCAAAGACCGTATATGAGATGTTTAAGCAGAGAAAAGGCTTTGACATCGGATATGACAGATTCATCGAGCTGTATCATACCATTCCGGAGAAGGCCTGTATCTGTGAGCTTGCGGAGGATCAGCTGATCCTGAAATCCGCACTGGTCAATAACATTTACAAGGATATCGAGAGACGTCAGGGTGGACGGAAATTCTATATTCCGTCTGTAGATGAGATCCTGGATTATTCCGAAAACGGGTATCCAACAAAATCTGCTTCTTACCAGAGACTGGGCAGATTCCTGCTGGATGAGATAAAGGTTTCCGATGCAGTGAAGGATCAGGTACTGTTCTTTATTTACAAAGAATGCTCCATGGATGGCAGAATGTCAGCGATCATGGAAAACCTGAACCAGAAGGGGATCCAGTTTAACGATGAGCAGCTTGAGAAATTTACAAAGCTGATCATGGAGGCAAACAATAACACAAGAATGCTGGAATTCCGCGGTTACACACCGAATGAGATCTCAGGAGCAGTATGGCCGTTTGCCACAGGCAAGCCGCACACTGCAATGCCGAACAGCTTTGTGCCGACAGCAATGCCGATGCAGCCGGCATCTGCAAGAAAAATCTATCCCAACGATCCGTGTCCGTGCGGAAGCGGTAAGAAATATAAGAAGTGCTGCGGAAGAAGATAATTCTGCAGAAAATTTACCGTAATTCCGGAGCTGAAAGTTCCCATAGATCGTTGCGGAGCGACTGCGCTCATGAGTGAGCAGCGAACGCGGATGATCTGGTCCGATTTATCGTTTGATGCAGTATCTCCGGAAATACCATACAAATTAATATAAGACAGTTCGTTTGTACCATCCTGTCTATAAATAAAACCAGGGCTGAAGAAGATGTGAGAATCAGGGCAGACTCGTGGCGGGTCTGCCCTTTTTTATTTAAACCGGATCAAGCAGTTATTCGGTTTAAAGCTGCGCAGCGAATTCGGATCGTGAGTATCCGCCTGACATGCAGATCACTGAAGAATCAAGGCCGGGAATCCGGCTTTTTTTATTTATGGAATATCGGGGTGGTGTGACAGATCCAGAAGGAGGAAAAATTTATGTATCAGTTAAAAACAGAAGCAGATTTTGATTCGGCACACTTTCTGTCCGGTTACACCGGCAAATGTTCCAACATCCATGGCCATCGCTGGCATGTGGAGATTGAGATCGAAAGCCAGAAGCTGGAGAAAAACGGCCAGGGGCGAGGGATGCTGGTAGACTTCGGAGATCTGAAAAAGGATCTGAAGGAGCTGGCAGATTCCATGGATCACACGCTGATCTATGAAGAAAATACATTACGTCCGAAAACCTTGGAAGCACTGGATGAGGAAGGCTTTCATCTGGTGAAGGTTCCCTTTCGCCCTACAGCAGAGAATTTTTCAGAGTATTTTTTCAGGAAAATGGAAGAAAAGGGCTATCCTGTAAAAAGAGCTGTTGTTTACGAAACACCAAATAACTGTGCAGCTTACCGGGAAACGGAAGAAGAAACGGAGGCGGTATGGCTATGAGTACCTATCAGGTTGTAGAGAAATTTGTCAGCATCAACGGAGAGGGCAGACGGGCAGGAGAGCTTGCCGCTTTTATCCGGTTTAAGGGCTGCAATCTTCAGTGCAGCTATTGTGATACCAGCTGGGCAAATGAGCCGGGATGTGAGAGTGAAAGGCTGACAGAAGAAGAGATCCTTTCCTGGATCCGTGAAACAGGCGTAAAAAATGTGACACTTACAGGCGGGGAACCACTTTTGCGGAAAGGGATGGAGGAGCTGATCGAGGCAATCCTGGAGGATCCATCCCAGCGGGTGGAGATTGAGACCAATGGAAGCGTGGATCTGAAGCCTTATCATATATTAAAAAAACGTCCGTCTTTTACCATGGATTATAAAACACCGGACAGCGGCATGGAAAAAGAGATGCTCCTTTCCAATCTGGAGCTTCTGGGCAGTGAGGATACGCTGAAATTCGTGGTCAGCAGCCGCAGAGATATGGAAAAAGCCTTGGAAATCCTGGAAAAGTACAGGCTGGTCGGAAAAACGGCAGTTTATTTCAGCCCTGTATTTGGCAGGATCCAGCCGGTGGAGATCGTGGATTTCCTTATGGAAAAAAAGCTCAACGATGTAAAGCTTCAGATCCAGCTTCATAAGGTGATCTGGGACCCGCAGAAACGGGGAGTATGACAGGAAAACATATCACAATATAACAAGAAATACCGCAGAAAAGGAGAACGCTATGAAAGCACTTGTACTTGCAAGCGGCGGTGTGGATTCCACCACCTGCCTGGGGCTTGCCGTAAACAAATATGGAAAAGAGAATGTAATTGCATTAACAGTAGCTTACGGACAGAAGCACACAAAAGAAATCGAGGCTGCCAGAAAAACAGCAGAATATTACGGAGTGGAGCATCTTTATCTGGATCTGGAGCCGATCTTCCGGTACAGTGACTGTTCGCTTCTGAAGCATTCAGACAGAGAGATCCCGCACGAAAGCTATGCAGAGCAGCTGAAGGAAACCGATGGCTCACCGGTTTCAACCTATGTGCCGTTCCGGAACGGATTGTTTCTTTCCTCGGCAGCAAGTATTGCGCTGTCAAAAAACTGCAGTGTGATCTATTACGGAGCACATGCGGATGATGCAGCCGGAAATGCATATCCGGACTGCAGCAGTGCGTTTCACAATGCGATCAACGAGGCGATCTATCAGGGGAGCGGCGGTCAGCTGAAGGTTGAGGCGCCTTTTGTCAGCTGCACAAAGGCAGAGGTCGTAAAAACCGGCCTGGAGCTGAATGTTCCTTATGAACTGACCTGGAGCTGTTACGAAGGCGGCGAAAAGCCCTGCGGTGTGTGCGGAACCTGTATTGACAGAGCAGAGGCATTCCGGCTCAATGGAGTGAAGGACCCGGCACTTGACAGATAGATCGGATCATAAATATCCGCCCGACCATAGAAAGGAAAAAAAATATGAGCAGAGAAAACCTGGAAAAAGAAGGGATCACCCTTCTCGGAAATCAGAAAGTAAAATATCCGGACAATTATGCTCCGGAGGTACTGGAAACATTTTTGAACAAGCACCCGGACAACGATTACTTTGTAAAATTTAACTGCCCAGAATTTACAAGCCTTTGTCCCATTACCGGACAGCCGGATTTCGCGACGATCACGATATCCTACGTACCCGGTGAAAAAATGGTGGAGAGCAAATCTCTGAAGCTGTATCTTTTTAGCTTCCGCAATCACGGAGATTTTCATGAGGATTGCGTGAACATTATTATGAAGGATCTGATCCGTCTCATGGATCCGAAATACATTGAGGTCTGGGGAAAATTTACGCCGAGAGGCGGCATTTCCATTGATCCATACTGCAATTACGGAAAAGCCGGAACCAGATGGGAGGAGATTGCCTGGAAACGCCTTGCAGAGCATGACATGTACCCGGAAAAGATCGATAACCGGTAGAAAAACTAAAAATCCCTGTTTTCACTGCGAAAAACAATGAAAGCAGGGGCTTTTGTTTAGGTGCGCCTAGCGGCGCAGATTTATCTTTATGACAGCCGGATGCACTCCGATTCTGTGTCAAACAGATCAGCGATCACATCGTGCACGGTTTCGATCTTATCTGCCATATAGGCCTTTGCTCCGCAGAACAGCAGGCCGTTTTCCACGTCGCCCTTTACGGCGGCGATCAGCTTGTCTGTAATGCAGTAAGGGATCTCGCCGGGGGAACATTTGGCAAGGCAGCGGTGGCAGGGACTGTGCGGGATTTTTTTACCGGCCATGACGTGCTGCATGAAGGGATTCATAATGGCACGTCCCGGCATACCTACCGGACTTTTTACAATGGCAATGTCGTCCTTTGCGGCGTGGATCAGGGATTCTTTCAGCCGGATGTCTGCGTCACATTCTTCCGTTGGGATAAAACGGGTGGCGACCTGAACGCCGTCCACACCAAGATCAAGGACATGCTTTACATCCTCGTGCGTGGCGATGCCGCCGGCAGCTACTACAGGGATTTCCGTGCCGAATTTTGCGGCATAGCTTTTTACAGTCTGGACGATCTTTCGGATCTCATTGTCGTAGGCTTCCGGTGTATAGGAATCCAGCTCTTCCTTGTGGAAGCCCAGATGACCGCCTGCCTGGGGACCTTCGATCACCACAAGGTCTGCAGTGCGCTTGTACTTTCTTTCCCAGTATTTCAGGATAACCTTTGCAGATTTGTCCGTTGAGACAATGGGGGCGATCTTTGTTTTGCTTCCGCTGACAAGAGCAGGGAGCTCTGTAGGAAGTCCTGCACCGGAGATAATCAGGTCAGCGCCGGCATGGACAGCGGCTTTTACATGAGATGCGTACTCCTTCAGTGCAACCATGATGTTGTAGCCGATGATACCGTCAGGAGAAATCCTGCGTGCTTTTTTCATCTCGGACAGGATAGCCCGCTGGTTGGCTTCTTCGGTATTCCGGTCGAAATCCTTTTCCCGGTAGCCGATCTGAGCGGTGGAAATGATTCCGATCCCGCCTTCCTTTGCAACGGTGCCTGCCAGACGGCCAAGGCTGATGCCAACGCCCATTCCACCCTGGATCAGGGGAAATTTCGTAAGTTTATCACCGATTTTAAAATTCTTCATAATGATCAGATCCTCACATTCATTTGC